>CABDYU010000106.1_pt1 | contig 42900 bp, 35 predicted proteins | sample 3132011 | NCBI WGS metagenome assembly CABDYU01 (sample SAMEA5534338, study PRJEB31848) | metagenome | biome: tundra; feature: field; material: soil | place: USA | collected 2013-05 | depth 0.45 m | reverse complement strand
TCTTCGCCGCATGCCCAAACGAATTGCGGAAAACTCACGCAGCGCAGCCTAGGGCAGGGCGGCGAAGGCGTCAACTTCGCCGGTAGGACAGATTCCCGAGTGCCTGAAATCGCCGTCGTGGTTGGGTGCAATCGACGGCACTTCGACAAGCGTTCTGCTCGCAAGCGCGCTATAAAAGCGCAATCGCCGAAGCTCCGGATGCCTTACAATCGCGGCGCGATCCTGCCGTACATGCCAACCGTTCAACTCGCTTGCCGCGCACGCGCCGCTTCCGCTAAGTTCGGATAACGCCTGCTGGAACTAATGCATCCCGGAATTCACGCCAAGAGCGATCCTGACAAGGCCGCATACATAATGGCGGCGACCGGCAAGGTTGTCACGTATCGCGAGCTCGACGATGAGTCGAACCGCGCCGCGAATCTATTGCGATCGCTTGGGCTCGAGCCGGGCGACGGAATCGCATTGTTCGCCGAGAATCATCACCGCTACCATCAGGTTCTCTGGGCGGCGCAGCGTTCCGGACTCTACTACTCCGCGATCAGCTCACGCCTGACGGCGGAAGAAGTCGCCTACATCGTAAATGACTGCGGCGCGAAAGTGTTCATCACAACGCACGCGATGGCCGGCGTCGCAGGCGAGATGGACGCGGCTGAAATGATCCCGGGCGGCATCAAGCGCTACATGATGGACGGCGCAATCGCGGCTTATGAATCGTGGGAGGATGCCGTTGGCTTGCAGCCATCGACTCCGATCGCCGACGAGACCGAGGGCGCCGCGATGCTCTACTCGTCGGGCACTACCGGCAAACCCAAGGGCGTGAAGCATCCGCTAAGCCACCAACCGCTGGGCGCGCCAAATCCGATCGGCATGGTGCTGGCTGGGCTCTACCAGGCGACTCCCGAGATGCTCTACCTGTCGCCAGCGCCGCTTTATCATTCGGCGCCGCTGCAGTTCACGATGGCGGTGCATCGGATTGGCGGCACGGTGGTCGTCATGGAGCACTTCGACGCGGAACAGTCGCTCGCGCTTTTCGAGAAGTACCGGGTGACGCATACGCAGATGGTGCCGACGATGTTCATCCGGATGCTCAAGTTGCCCGAGCCGATGCGCCGCAAATACGACCATTCAACATTGAAGGTGGCTATCCACGCGTCCGCGCCGTGTCCGATCACGATCAAGGAACAGATGATCGCCTGGTGGGGGCCGAAGATTTTCGAATACTACGCGGGGACCGAAAGCAACGGGTTTTGCGCGATCGACAGCTCGCAGTGGCTGCAGCATAAGGGCTCGGTCGGCAAGCCGCTCATGGGCAAGGTGCATATCGTTGGTGATGAAGGAGCCGATCTCGCCACCGGCGAGGCGGGGACGATCTTCTTCGAGGGCGGCGGGGTGTTCGAATATCACAACGACCCGGAAAAAACGAAAAGCTCGCGCAACGACAAAGGATGGTCCACGCTCGGAGATATCGGTTATCTCGACGAGGACGGCTATCTGTACCTGACCGATCGCAAGGCGAACATGATCATCAGCGGCGGCGTGAACATTTATCCGCAAGAGGCTGAGAACCTGCTCGCGACTCATCCGAAGGTTGAGGATGTCGCCGTGTTCGGTGTGCCGAACGAGGATTTTGGCGAAGAAGTCAAAGCCGTCGTGCAGCCGGTGGATATCGATCAGGCCGGGCCGGATCTTGCGGCCGAGCTGATCGATTTCTGCCGCGCGCACCTGTCCGCGATCAAGTGTCCGCGGACAATTGATTTCGACGCGGAGCTGCCGCGCCATCCGACCGGCAAGCTGTTTAAACGGCTAATCAAGGATCGCTACTGGATCGGACGCTCGAAACGAATCGCCGAGTAAGCGTCTTGCCACGGCACGAATCGCAGCATCTGGAGTGTGGTTCCTCAAAACTTAATCCGCGCGAATTCGTTGGTGGTTTCGATGGGCTGGCGATAGCCTGCGGTGCATGGGGATGCCGGCAAGTGAATCATTCCTGGCGGCCCGAAGCGGCGAACCCCGAACCCGCACCGCGCTGCTTTTGGAATCGATCGCGCTGCGCCATCAAATCGCCGTGCTCGAGCGCAGCCGAACTCGTCGCCCGTGCTTTCGCCTTTGGGATCGGCTGTTTGGGATATTGTTCTCGCGCTGGTGGCCCCAATGGCGCGATAGCCTGATCATTGTCCAGCCCGAGACGATCTTGCGTTGGCGCCGTGAGGGCTGGTCAGCGCTTTGGCGATATCGATCCCGGGGTCGCTGGCGCGGTGAGCGCCCGAGCGTTTCCAGCGAAGTCCGCGATCTGATCGCACAGATGTCCCGTCAGAACTTTCTGTGGGGGGCACCGCGGATCCATGGTGAACTTCTGATGCTCGGTTTCAGCGTCTCCCAAGCCACCGTGTCATGCTACCTGCCTGAACGAAGCAGACGGCCGAGATAATCGTGGCGGACTTTTCTTCGCAATCAAGCCATGACGTTTGGTCACCGCGAGCATGCCGAGGAGCGGTCAAGGGGAGACGCCTGTCTGCATAATGAGTCCTGTTGGGCTCAGCTCAAGCGATTGGCGGCTGCGCAGATTGCGACGGTATGGATTGGGCACGGGCGCGGCCTTGCCCAACCACAGCCGACCCCGAACGTTGGAAGAATTAGTCTGCGGTCCGCTCAGCGCAATCGCGGACTGACGCATCGCGCTGCCTCCGTGTCCGGCGGATCAAGCAGAGCCCTATATGACCGCCGTGGCGGCGCTTTTTCGATCCGAAGTCCACCGCAGCAAGCTTGGGGTCGCGATTGCTGTGGCCGCGGGCCGACTCAAGACGTTGCGTTAGTGCAGAGTCGCACCCGAATTCATCACACCGGTCCCTGCTAGGGCAGACGCCTCGAACTCATCCGCACCGCCGCGAGCCGTCCCCGCGAGTTCCCGCGTTTCGGTGCGCGCGGATTAGGTTTTGAGGAACCACAGATAATCCTCGCGGAGAGAATGCGCAAAGTTGGGGAAGCCGACAAAACCGGCTCGGGACTATCAGCGACGCTTTCTCACGCGCTGATATAAAACCCCACTCGAGGCAGATGCTGATGTCGCTTAAAGCCCAAAAGTCCGGTACGAAGGGAAACTTCTCGATTCCTTCTTCTAGGGCGCCTTCCACCGATTTGATAAGATCCTTATAGATGCGGATTTGGATGCGCGCGAGTTGGTGTGAGCAGCCGGTGGTGAGCCGCGAAAGTGGCCTTTGCAGCTCCCGTTCAACAACTCCATTCGGCTCGAGTTCTAGGGCGCGCGAGTGACTTCCGGCGCGCCATCGGCCGTCGCTTCTCGCGCAGGTCTAATCAATGCCAACCACGGCGGCTATTCCACGCCGCAGACCGAGCCTCCAAATAAGCCCCGCAGAGGGAATCTCACCCGCCGTTTCGTACTAGGCTTCCTGATCGCCACGATCCCGGGAACGATCGTATTGGGACTTTTCACTATCTACTCGATCCGCTCGCTGGTCGCCGTCAACCGCCAACTCGACGAAATCAGCTTGTCGCTGGAGGCCACCGACCGTATCCAACTGGCGCTCTTTAAGGCGGAAGCCACCGCACGGGCTTTCCTGCTTCACCGGCCCGACGCGAGTCCGCAGGCGTTCGAGGGCGCGGTGCATTCGGCACAGGAACAACTGACGTCGTGCGCCTCGGCCTCCTGTCACGGAACCTCGCGGTTGACGACCAATCAGATGGCGGCTTCGCTCAGCCCCAGGCTCGAGCGTCTCCGGATCCAAGGCCTTAAGATCTTCGAAGTGGCGGGCCCGGCCGCACAATCGTTCCCTCCCGGCGAGGCGGACGAGGTTGACCAACTGGCTTCTTGGATAAGCCGCCGGCTTCAGACGATGGCGGAGACCCTGGTCGGACGCGTCGCGACCTTGCGCGAACAGTCGCAGGCGCTCAGCCAGCGCGCTTTGACCCTGATGATCCTGGTGAGCTTTGCGGTTGTCGTGATGGGCTCGTGCATCGCGGCCTTCCTGGCGAACCGGGTCTCGCGCCCCATCCAGAGCCTGCTCCAGGGCACTCGCCGCGTCAGGGCGGGAGACTGGGGACACCGGGTGATGGCCGGTTCGGGCGAGATCGGTGAACTGGCCCTGTCGTTCAACGCGATGGTCGAGGAGGTCGAACGCTATCGCGATCAGCTCAACCGGTACAGCCACAACCTCGAGGAGCGGGTAATGCAGCGGACCGAGGAACTGAAGCGAAAGGATGAGGCGCTGCGCCAGTCGGAGAAGCTCGCCTCGCTCGGACTGCTCGCAAGCGGCGTCGCCCATGAACTCAACAACCCGCTGACCGGCATCCTGATGAACGCTAACCTGCTGATCGAAGAGGTCGGGCCCAACTCCCCGCTTTACGGTGAGCTCAAGAGAATCGACGAGGACGCCGGCCGTTGCAGGCGCATCATCGATGATCTGCGCACATTTTCCCGCCGCCACGAGCTGCGCAAAGCCCGATGCAGGCCCGAGGAGGTCATTGATCAGGCGTTGAGGCTGGTCGAGCATGAACTCGATCGCCGCGGCATCAGGATTGAGCGCCGAATCGAAGCCGGCCTTCCCGAGGTATTCTGGGATTCCGAGCGAATGGTCCAGGTGATGACCAACCTGTTCGTTAACGCGGCCCAGGCGATGGAGGGCGGAGGCTGCCTGTCGGTCAGCGCGCAGCTCACCGGCAATTGCCTGACGATCGAGGTCAAGGACACAGGCGTTGGAATACCGGAGGAGAACCATTGGCGGGTTTTCGAGCCGTTTTTCACCACCAAGCGCGCGGGCACCGGGCTCGGACTTTCGATCAGTTACGGCATAATCGAGGAGCACATGGGCCGACTTGAGATGGAAAGCCGCACCCGCGAGGCGGCCGGTCCGGACGGCCAGACTGGGACAAGCGTAAAAATCGTTCTTCCACTTTTGACGGAGCTGAAGGCATGAGCGAGACGACGCTGGGAAGAATCTTGGCGGTTGACGACGAGCGCAACGTCGTCGAATCGATCAAGACGGCGCTCGAGCGGGTGGGCTACTCGGTCGAGGTTGCGGCCAGCGCCGAGGCCGCCCAGGCCAGGCTCGAGCGCGGCCCGGTCGACTTGGTGCTGTGCGACATCAAGCTGCCGGGAATGGACGGCATGGCGCTGCTCGAACACATCAAGCAAACCTGTCCCGGCACTATCGTGGTCATGATCACCGGCTACGCGACCATCGAGTCCGCAGTGACCGCAATCAAGCTGGGCGCGACGGACTATCTGCCCAAGCCTTTCACTCCTGACCAGCTTAGACATGTGATCGGCAGGGCCATGGAGCAGAAGAGGCTGCTTGACGAAAACGTCTATTTGAGGCTCGAGCTGCAAAATCTGTTCGGCGACGGCGTGGTGATCGGCCAGAGCGAGGCGATACAGCGGCTGTTCGGGCTGGCGAAAACCGTGGCGGCCACTGATAGCAGCGTGCTGGTGGTGGGCGAGAGCGGTTCCGGCAAGGAGGTCGTCGCGCGTTTCATCCATGCCGAAAGCCCGCGCAAGGGCCACCCGTTCGTCACGGTCAATTGCGCCGCCATACCGCCCAACCTGCTTGAATCGGAACTTTTCGGCCATCGCCGCGGCGCGTTCACGGGCGCGGTTTACAGCCGCCGCGGCAGCTGGGAGGTGGCCAACGGCGGAACGTTATTCCTCGACGAGATCGGAGAAATGCCGGTCGAGATGCAGGCCAAGATTCTGCACGCCCTCGAGGAGCACGAGATCAAGCGGGTGGGTTCCGACGAACCGATGAAGGTTGACGTCCGGATCATAGCGGCGACCAACAAAAGCCTCGATCAGGAAATCAAGGCCGGCAGGTTCCGCGAAGACCTCTACTGGCGCCTGAACGTCGTCCAGTTGGAGGTGCCGCCGTTGCGCAAGCGTCCCGAAGACATCATACCGCTCGCGCGCCACTTCCTGGCCTTCTACGCCCATGAACTGAAAAAGGGTCCGCTCGATTTCTCCCCCGAGGTGCTCGCGACCCTGGTCGGCCACGATTGGCCGGGCAACGTCCGCGAGCTGCGCAACGTCGTGGAGCGGGCCGTGATTTTCGCCACGCCGGGAGAGCCGATCCGTCAGGCCCAACTGCCCCCGAGCCTGCACGCCGAGCAACCGCATCGTGACGTAGCGCCCGACAAGCCCCTGCGCAGCTTGCGCGAGATGGAATCCGAGCACATTCGCAAGGTACTCGATGCATGCGGCGGCAATCGCACCCGCGCGGCAGAAATTCTCGGCGTATCGTCAGTAACGCTCTGGCGCAAACTGGGAAGGGAAAATGGCGAAGAAGAAGGATGATATTTTGTCCCTTTCATTTTGTAATGATAATTTACCTAATTTCATATCTCCCTTTCATTTTGTAATAGTTGGAACCATCCGCTCGCGCGGCCGTTCTTAAATCTCCAGCAATTTCCAGCCTTTTTTGAAGAGCCCCCGGTTCGATCCGGTGGCACCCAGCTTGCCTTAAGGTCTGTAGTGCCTCGGCGCGCGCGGAGGTTCGAAGATGGACCTGGATGGAGCAATTGAGCATACGGCGCCTGTAATCCGAAGCGGAACGGCGCTGCGTTCGGTTCAGTGCCTGGATGCCAAGATCAGTGTGCTCTATCGGCGTGCGAGCCTGGAGGTGCTGGCAATCGAGATCGGTGCTGGCGCAACCCTCGCCGAGCCCTCGTTGTGGGCCGGGTGCTCTTGGCATCTGGTGGTCGAAGGCCAGCCAATCATCCAGCGAGACCATGAGAGTTGGGAATTGCTTCCAGGCCATTGGCTGTGCGTCGACCAGCCGGGCCCCTACAGGATCGTGAACCCCGCTCCCACGCGGGCAAAACTCGTCAGCTTGTTCTTCCCGCGCGAGGGAGCAGACATTCAGCAAGGAGATGAATGACCATGAACGCCAAAAGCACTGCCATGGTAATCGTCGTTGCGATCTTCATCTGGGTCAACGTTCTGACCGTGCTGCTCAGCACATACTACTATGGATACGTGGACTGGGCGGTCGTGGGCCGGATGGGATTGCTCGCCTTTCCCCCGCTCGCTGTTGCCGCGGCTTTCACGCTGCGGGACGAGCGCCGGATGGCGAAAGCTACTAATCGAGGCGCTGCGACGGAACTCGGAAATGTTCGTAGGACAATGGTGGCAGGACGATGAACGCCGCCACCCAAATTAACGCCGCCGGCCATGTTAGCGACGCCACCCACGTTAACGACGCCACGCATGTTAGTGAGGGCCGGACTTTCTTCGTGGTCATTAACATCCTGATAGGAGTGGGCGTGCTAATGGCGGCGGCATCGATGGGCGTGCTAGTGCTGGCAGCCGTCAGCGGGTGAAGAATCAGGGGAATAAAATTATACTGAGCAATGGCTACCTTCATGATCATGGATCTCGCCTAATCCGCTACTGGTGGTTTGCGGCGACGGGCTGCGGGCGCTCGCAGAAGCTGCGGATGTAGGCGACCAGACCCTTGATGTCGTTGTCGCTCAATCCTTCACTGAACCCTTCCATCGCCGGGTCGAGTGCGGCCACCGGGCCGCCCTCTTTGATGACCTGGAAGATCGTGTCGTCGGTAACCTCATGCATCTTCGCGCAATCTGTCAGGTCTCCCGGTTTGGTCACCAGCGTCACGGCCGCAGGGCCGTCGCCCTTTGCGGACGCGCCGTGGCATTTGACGCACAGGGAATCGAATTTGCCCTTTGCCACCACCAAGTCCTGCGCCATGCACGGAGCGATGGCGAGCAATATTAGAGCGCCCGCGATCATCAGGCTTGCCGCTGTAATTGCCAACCGCTTCACTTTATCTCCCGTGTCCAAGGTCCGAATCCGGTCAGGGGTACGGCTTTAGCAGGCTGGTCAAGCCCGCCGTCCCCCGGCAAGTAGCCGCGTAACCGCTCAGTGACCTCTGCGACGCCTTGTTCGCGTCCCTCGCGGACTTCCCAAATGGAAATGATTGGGAACAGTTTGACGAAAATCGCATAGAGCAGGATAAATCCCGCGATGAAAGCGGCAAACAGCGAAATCTCCACCCATGACGGGGCATACGAACCCCGCGCCCAAGGCAGGCGCGGATTGACCAGGGTGGGCACGACGATCGTGAAACGCTCCAGCCACATGCCGATGCACACCGATACCGAGGCCACCGCGATTCCCGGAATCTTGCGCGTCTTGCGGTTGCATAGGATCGCCAGCGGAATGACGAGGTCCGTCACCACCATCGTCCAGAAGTACGGCGCATAGTGTCCGGTCACCTTCGCCCAGAAGATGCTCATCTCGACCGGCTCGTGCCCGTAGAACGCCGTCAGGTATTCGGCAAACGTGAAGTAGAACCATAAGAGACACATGGCCAGCATCAACTGGCCCAGATACTCGAAGTGGATTTCCTTGAGGTAGTCTTCCAGATGGTAAATCTTTCGGAGCAGAATCATCGTCAGCATCAGCGCCGCGATGCCCGAGTAAATCGCGCCCACCACGAAATAGGGGCCAAAAATACTCGAGTGCCACATCGGTTGGATCGTCATCGCAAATACCCACGACACCACCGTATGGACGGAAACCGCAATCGGAATGACGGCAATCGCCAGGATCGCAATCGCGGTCTGCAGCCGCTGCTCCTGCTCGTGGCTTCCGTTCCATCCCAGCGCGAGCACCTGATAGATGGGCTGGCGCCAATCCGTGATCCGGTCGCGCAAGAGCGCGATGTCGGGAATCATCGCGACGTACAAATAGGTCGTGCTGCCGCAGAGATAGATCGTGATGCTGATACAGTCCCACATGAGGGGCGAAGTGAGATGAGCGTAACGGAACATGTAAAGCAACCGGTCCGGCCTCCCGAGGTCGAGCAGGATGTTGCCGGCGCCGAAAAACAGGACCAGCACAGTAATCGCCTCGGCCATACGGGTTATCGGCCGGCGCCATTCGGCTTGGCACAGCCGCAAAATCGCCGAAATCAGCGTCCCCGCATGGCTGATGCCGACGAAAAACACGAAATTGGTGATGTAGAAGCCCCAGAAAACGGGCCGGTTGAGGCCCGTCACCCCCAGCCCCAAGCGGAACTGGGTCATGTATGCATATCCTCCCCACAAGACCGTACTGACCAGCACAAAGATCAAGAGCCAATATCCGGGTCCGGTCTTCAGCAGCGGCTCGAACAGAATCGCATCTTGCTCTGAATCGCGGTTTTCCATCTAGGTGCTCTCTTTTAAGTAGATGACGTTTGGCCCGGTCCCCAGCTCGTCCATCACCCGGAAAGCTCGCACGTCACGCGCCAAGTGGGCGACTTGGGTCGAGCGATCTTCAAGGTCGCCGAAATACATCGCCTTGGCCGGGCAGCTCTCCACGCACGCCGGAACGTATTCGCCTTCGCTGCGCACCTTGCGCCCTTCAAAGGCGGACTGGTCGCGGGCGCGCTGAAGGCGCTGAACGCAAAAAGTGCACTTCTCGATCACTCCCTTGGGCCGCACGCATACGCTGGGATTCCGCGATTGCTCAAATTCCCGCGGCCAACTGGGCTTAAACCAGTTGAAGTACTTGACCTGGTACGGGCAGGCGGAGGCGCAGTAACGGCAACCGATGCAGCGCGGGTAGATTTGGCCGACGATCCCCTGCAAACTCTTCTGGGTCGCCCCGACCGGACAGACCCGCACGCACGGCGGGTTTTCGCACTGCTGGCACAGCATCGGAAGGAGCCGCAGCTTGGTGTCCGGGTAATCGCCTTCCACCACGGTGATCACGTTGATCCACGAGATCATGCGGCTGGACTCAGCTTGCTCCTGGGTCGAAGGGGCGATGTTGTTCTCCTGCTTGCAGGCCACCACGCATCCGCGGCATCCGCTGCACCTGTCGAGGTCGATCACCATTCCCCATCGCGGCATGGACTGTCCCATACTTAATTCCTATCTCTTTGCGATCCGTACCGTCGCCGGCCCGCCGCCCACGGGCAGCAGCTTGAGCGGGTTGACGCCGCGCCCGCTAGCCCAGTGGCCCAAGGCAGTATGCCCCTGGCCGAGCGGAATATTCACCACGTTCGGCATCGCCCCCGCATACAGGTGAGCTTGCAGTTCGACATGCGCGGTGGGCGATTCGGCGATCACCCAGTCGCCGTCCTCAATTCCGAGCGCGGCTGCGGTGGCGGGGTTGATCTCGATATAAGAATCCCATGGCCAGTCCTCGGGAGCGCCCGCCACCTCCTGCAGGTACGGCAGATTCGCTCCCATCGTGCTCATCAAGGCCATCGGCTGGAAAAAATTGAGGTCCAGCGGATAACCGGCCCGCGTGACAGCGGCTGGCGGTGCGGAGCCCAGCAACTCCGGCATCTCGAACTTGCCCGAGCGGGTCTTCAAAACCGACGCGTAGTCTCCGAACGAATAGCGCGGGTCCAGCCAGCCGCCGCGTTTGACGACCAGCTCGACGAATTCGTCGGGCTTCATCGAAGCGTCCGCCAGCCAGCTCCACGCCCTCATTTCCGGGCGGGTGTATTCGCGGCGGAAACGCTCGGAGAAAATCTCGCCGTGTGCGGCGCCATGCAGCCCCACGAGCATTTCCTTCAGCGCCTGGCCCGGATCGCTCCACGCCAGCGCGCCGGCCACCTCGCCTCCCATCGCCTTTGCCAGCTCCAGGATCACCTGTGCGGCCGGGCGCGAATCGTAGCAGGGGGCGATCGCCGGACTGCCAACTGCCACCGAGGTCAGAGCGTATCCCGGGATCGCCGTGCGGATTTCCCATCGCTCCAGCGAAGTGCAGTCGGGGAGCACTAAGTCGGCGTGGGCCGAGGTTTCGTCGAGCAGCGTTGCGAAGCTGACTTTGAATGGAATCCGATCAAGGGCCTCCGGCCGGATCGGCGAGGAACCGAACAGCGGGTTGGTCCCGAGCATGAACAGCGCGCTTGGCAGGTACGGATGTCCCCCGCCGGCCGCCGCGGCAAACTCGCTTGCGTTGCGCAGGGGCGGCTGCTTGCCTTCATCGGGTTGCGATTTGATCGGCGCCCAAGCGGCCAGCGGCGGTTCGCGGCTTACCAACACTCCCCCCGGCTGGTCGATTACGCCAGACAGCGCGTTCAGCGCCTGCACGGCCGCCTCTAAAAAGCCATCGTCCTGCCGTCCGGGCCGCGCTCCCGGCGGCACCGCCAGCGCGGGCCTCATCTGGGCGAACTCATGCGCCAGCCGGACGATCACTTCGGCGGAGACCCCGGTGATGGCCGCAACTTTGGCGGTGTCATAGTCTTGGAGGACCACCTCGCGCAGGCCGCGCGCCGATTTCTCCTCCGGCAGATTCTCAAAGCCGGCGACATGCTCCTTTACGAAACCGGCGTCGTACAAGTGGTACCTGACCAGCACGCCGGCGATTCCGAGCGCCAGCACACCCTCGGTGCCGGGGTTCACCCGTATCCACTCGTCGGCCTTTGCCGCGGTAGGAGACAGGCGGCTCCCGATCTGCACCAGCTTACCGCGCTCGCCCAGCCATCCGGCGCGAAAATCCGCGATGTCGCGCATCTGGCGCACCGGCGACATCCAGCTTTCCAGTAGTGGTGCCGCGAAGCTCAGGATGTAGCGGCTGTTCTCGAAATCATAGGCCACCCGGCCGCTGATGGCTTGGGTCAAATCCTGCCCGTGCGAAGGCTGCGCGGACTCGTCGGCGATGAAATTCGCCGAGCCAAAGGCGCGCAGCAATCGCGCCATCATCACTCCTGCCAACTCCGAGGTGCCGTCGCCGATCGCCGCCACTGTATGCGCTCCGGGGCCTGAGCGGATCGCCTCGAGCCGGCTTTTGATCAGCGCGATTGCCTCCGCCCAGCTTATCTCGCGCCATCGCGGAGCATTTGCATCACCTTCCCGCAGCAATGGACTGCGCACACGGTCGGGGTTGTAGACCAGTTGCAGGATGGCTTGGCCCACCGGGCATAGTCCGCCGCGATTGCCGGGATCGAGCGGATTGCCCTTGACCGCGACCGCCCGGTCTCCGATCTTGCGCACCGTCATCGAGCACCGTTGCGGGCACATCCCGCACAGCGACACCGCGGCGGATTCCGGCCCGCCCTGCGGAAACTCGTCCTCGCGGACCTCCAGTGCGCCGGAAACCGCATGCGCCACGGCAGCCGAGGCGACTGCGGCCGCGACCGTGCCGGCGCCGGCCAGCTTGAGGAAATCGCGCCGGGCAATCCCCGGCTGCTCGCCGTCGCGGCGCGGCAATCCGCTTTGGTTTTCCGCCGGATGCTTCATTTGTGGCACGAGATGCAATCCTGCGAGGCGCGCTTTTGTTGATGGCAATTTATACACCAAACCATCGACTGATTGACCACCGGACGCAAAACCGGTCCGGCCATATTGCGCACGTCGCCGTGGCAGTCCGCGCAAGCGAGTTTCGCGACCGCGACGTGGCGGCGGTGGGGGAAGTAGACATAGTCAGGCTCGGTATATACTTGCTGCCACGGGATGTAGCCGGCGGGCACGAACTGTTTGAACTTGGCGAGTTCCGGTTTCTTGGCCAGCTTCGCCGCAGACATCCGCTCCACCATCTGGTGGCAGTACATACAGGTGGCCACTTGGGGAAGCCCGGCAAACGTTCCCGTGGTGGCGGAGCTATAGGTGTGACACCTTTCACATTTGATGCCGTTGGCGCCGGCGGTATGCTTGCTATGGCTGAAAGCAATGGGCTGTTGCAGCGTCGGCGCCACTTTGAACCACGGGACCGTACCGCCGACAAACACCATCCGACCGCCCAGCACCGCGGCGGCGCAGCACAGCGCCAGCAGAATTGCCATCCTCCAAGGCAGCGTCTTCATATAATAGATGGTCTCAAATGGATGACCTCAGTTTGAAGCACAAGGCAATGGACGTGCCACAAAGATTCACACGACGCAGCTGCTTGGAAGTGGCGGCATCCTTTCCGCACAAACTGCGGTGAAAGGCTACAGATGTATTCGATCGATACACTAATTGTGGGGCACATCATGCGAACAATGAATCTTTACCAGAACATTAGGCCCCCTTCATGATTTAGCCTAAAAACATAGGCAAAGTTTATTCCAACCTGTTTGTAAGCCTGTCGGAGCCCCGACTCCCTGCCACTTCCTGCCCGTCGTCTTTCAGTCTCCCCCTGGCTACCTGTAAACTGCGATGACCTCCTGTCGCTGCTAGAAACTCGATCTGAACCCGGAAGAATTTGATTAGGTGCGAGAATTGCTCTCGAATCGATGCTTTCAGGTGAACCAGTCTGCGAGCTGGACATCAAACGGCAGCCCGAGGAAGCAGGAGCGACGATCGCTGACGAAGTGCTCTAGGCTCTGAAGCGGGCCGCGATCGAGTCAGCAAAAGGCCGGCCATAATATAGAGAGCGCAGACCCCAACGATACAACGATACAGAGATCCCGAGGCGACGCGTACTGGCCGACGCGCATCAAACAAGGGACCGGGAGCGAATCAGGCGACGAAGCGTTCGTAACGATACAGGCCGGTGACCTGCGCGATTCCAAGCCGGCCACGCGGGCCGCCCCCTTACTTCTTGCAGAAGGTGCGGGCGTAGGCGACCAGATCGTGAATTTCGCCGTCCTCGAAGCCCTCGGCAAAGGCCGCCATATCCTTGCTGGCGCCGATCGAAGCGCCGCCCTTCTTGATCACGTTGAACAAAGTGTCATCGGAGAGCTTCGACATCACGGCGCAATCGGTAAAATCGCGTGGCGGCTTGCTAAGCGCGGCCGCGCCGGGGCCGTCGCCCTTGCCGGTCGCGCCGTGGCATTTGGCGCAGTACGTATCGTAACTCTTCTTGGCGGCGGCCAAATCTGCCGCGCGCGAGGCGGGAATCGCGCCCATCAGTACCGCACCAATTGCCGCCCCCGCCGCCAATGCTTTCAATCGAATCATGGTATTGCTGAACCTCCTTTCACTTGCACCCCAACTCATCAGCGACTCCGCGAGCCGCCCTGACGACCCTTTGTGTCTCCGCTCGCGCAGAACAGGTCTTGAGGAGCTACCGAGATCCGCACCAGCAAATCATGAAGCCTGCACTTCCGCAAGCTCAATAGCCGTGTCCCTTCGGCCCGCAATTGGTGAAACCAAAGTACCGTCGACGCCCGTGCTCCTCCCACGCATCGTCCTACGAACTGGCCTGATTGAAGTGGTCGGGAAGGTCTTTCCACTTCTGGTCGGGAATTTTGGGGAATTTGATCAATTCGTTAATGAGGTTGAAAAGCTAGCGCTCGGCTCGGGAATGGAGCGAACTCACGAGAAGAGAGAGTCCGACCCGTGGCTACCAAAAACTCTGAAAGCAGTAATAAGCCCAGATTTTTTGTCGCTTTTAGAACGCACGGGTTCTCTGTTGTCTGAAGAAAATTCCCTGTTCACCTTTCAAAATTCCCTGTTCCATTTAGTAGGGAATTCGCACAGAAAGCCGAAAGAAAGTAAGGCTTTTTCGGCTGCCAGTCGGCCCGTGGGGGGCCGAAATTGCGGGAATTCCCTGTATTTTTCCTGATGATCAGGGAATTTGACGCGGAGAGCGGTTCGCATCAGGCTGCGTCATCCGCCACACAATCTGGCATGTTTCCCTACTTTTTGGAGAAGTGATGAAATCGGCGCGTCGGGCGCGATTCACGCGCGGCGGTGGAACCACAGGCACGTAAGTGCCGACCAGCGCCGTCTGCCGCTTGTCATCCGAATTGCTCGGCCCTTTCAAAGTCAACGTTCGTTTGCCGGTCAGACTGCGACGGCGCCCAGTTCCACAGCGTGTACTCGAAGTGACGGTAGCCGCCGGCAAAGTGCAGGCCTTTGGGAGGACCCGGCAGGATCCCGTCGTGCGGCATCCAGTTCGGGTACTGATAGGGCTCCCAGGCGTGGTAAATCACGATCTGGTCGGGTCGCGTGCACGGGCTCAGCTTCGCCCTGACGATGAATGAGCCGTAGTCGTTAAAGACGCGGATGTAATCGTGCTCGGCGATTCCCCTGGCCTTGGCAGCTTCCGCATTGACGAAGGCGAAAGGCTCTCCGCGATGAAGCTTGAGCATCTCTTCGGACACGACCCAGTTGGAATGGATACTCCAGCGCAGATGGCCACCCGTAATCCGCATCGGTTGCGAGCCGCCGATGTCAGGCGGTTGCTTGTAGCGCACCAGATGCTCGTCCGCTTCGACGAACCACGGATGATCGATGTAGAATTGTATTCTGCGCGTGGTGGTTGAATAGGGGACCTTGCGCTCCACCTGGTCGCGGAACGGCACATGGATTTGTCCCGGTACCATGTCGGCGTTCTGCACCACGCTCGCGTGCCAGGTGGGCCGGCCGCTAAGCCATGCCATGCCGTTCTTGCGCAGGTTGGCCAGGTTCAGATCTTCCCCGTCCACGCTCGTGAACCATCCCATCTGTCCCATGGCGCGGTAGGTGTCGTCCAAAAGTCGTTCTTCGTCCTGGTTGCTGTCGCCGTACCGATTGCCGAACGTGGCACGCCACCCGAGCTCGCGCACAAGGATTTCCCCGTCCCCGGATTTGTAGCGCTCGACTCCGCGCGCCAGGAGGTGAGTCTGAACCTGCTGCAGCAACCCGAGCACGATCTGGCGGTCGGTCTTCGACTCCCCGAGCATCGGCACACTCTCGTCCGTAAAGGCGGTCAGGCGACTGACCGGAAGCGAGAGGCGCATATCGGCGTACTCGTAGAACGACCCGGCCGGCAGCACGTAGTCCGCGTAAAGCCCGCTCGTGCTCCAGCGGGAATCGACCACCACCGCAAGTTCCAGTTTCAACCACAGGTTCTTGAGATAGGTGTTCATGCCGCCGCGATGGCGGCGCAGCGGATTTCCTCCCGAAACCAGCACCGCCTTGGGTGGGACGTCGCGGGCCGGGCGCTCGAACCCCTTCCACCATCCCTTAGCCACCGCTTGCTCGGCATATTCGCTGATCTTGCGCGGTGCGTTCGGATCGTTGAGGTACTTGTCCCACACCTCGCTGTAGCCGGCGTGGTAAAGCCAGAGGAAGATCGGCGGCGCCAGCGTGCCCGTCGACCGCAACCCTTCGCGCATCGCGCCCAGAGCCGCCTCGGCTGGCGGCATGGTCGGATCCATTTTGAAGTGTGTGCGGTAATTCTCCTGCAGCATCTGCGACAGGTTCACCGCCGTCATGATCGGGTCGCGCGTCTCCAGCAACTGCTGCGGCATCGCGCCGACGAAGGCCGAACCGGCGACCGCTTCCGTGCCGGCTGACCAGCCGAGAATACCTGTGCCGGGTTTGCCGAGGTTGCCGGTCAGGGCCAGGATGTAGCAGTACGAGCGTTCGAGCAGATCGCCATGGTAAAGCTTTCCGGCGTTGGCAATGGAAGCAAAGAACACCTTGCGGGGCGGCTTGACCAGTTCCGCCAGCTCGGCGAGCTGCTCGGGGTGAATCCCTGAAATTTCCCAGACTTTCTCCGGCGTGTATTCCGCCACTCGTCGCTTGAGCAGCGAAAAGACGGTGGTCACGGCAAGCTGCCTGCCGTCCTTCAGAGTCACATCGAGTTCGGCCTCGAGCGCGTAATCGCACGCCATCGCGAGCGTGCCCTTGGGCAGCGGCTCAAGTTCGCCGCTTGCGCTGTCGAGTACGAAAAACTGCTCGGCGTCACCGCCTTCGCGCAGGTCCGAATCGCGCAGGAAGGCGCCGTTATCCTTGCGCACCAGTACTGGAGCGTCGGTCTGCTCCTTGACGAACTGCGTGTCGATCCACCCGCGGTCGATCAGGATCTTGGCGACGCCAAGCCACAGGGCCGGGTCAGCCGACCAGTTGATCGGCAGCCACATGTCGGCAAACTGGGCGCTCGGATTCTTGTCGGGCAAAATCGCCACTACCTTCGCTCCGCGATAACGCGCCTCCAGCGTGTAGTGGATTTCGGAGATCATCGAGTAAACCGGGTTGCCCTGAGTGATCAGGAGCGTGTCGGCAACAAAATAGTTCTCCATTCCCGGACTATGCTGGGATTGGCCGAAGGTGAGATATTGGCCGGGGTTGAAATCGCCGATGAGGAAGTTGACGTCGAGCGCCACGCCGCCCAGGCGCCCCACGAAGCCCGGCATCGACCCTTCGCCGCCACCGCGTACGATTCCGGGGCCATTGGTGCCGCCGTCACCCACGATCGCCTGCGGTCCGTGGCGCTCGATGATATCGGCCAGTTTGGCGCCGATCTCCTCGAACGCCTGTTCCCAGGAAATCCTCTCCCATTGGCCGCTGCCCCGCTCCCCCTTGCGCTTCATTGGATACAGCAGCCGGTCGGGGCCGTACATCGAGCGCGAATGCTGGTAGCCCTTCTGACATCCGCGAGGATTGCAGTCGGGCAGGCGGAAGTCGGGATCCTCGAACCCGGGAAGGGTGCAGGAGATCTCTTCGCGTATGACCCTGCCGCCCCGCATGTAAACGCGAAACGGGCAGCTGCCCGGCAAGCAATTGACCCGGTGCGTGCCCCACTTGCACGAATCCCACTGCCAGTAATTCTCACCCGCCATCGCTACCTCCGCAGCAAAACTAATCTCATGGTTGCTTCTTGTCGCTCTCTATTGGCGATAGATCCGCGGCCCGTCGGGCTCAAAGCGATCCACCAAGAAGCGGTCCTGCGGCTTCTCGGAGGCCGTCTTGGGAATCTCGTCGACCACCTGCAGGTACGCGGGAACGAAGTTCGGCTCCAGGCCTTTCACGCACGTCGCGAACACGCTGGCGGGATCGAAGGTCCTGGCGTCCACGGGCACGACGGCCGCCACCACGTCGCTCTCGCCCGGCGCACCGGAGGCCGCCGGCACGCCGTACACGAACACGTCATCCACCTGCGGGTGCTCGGCAATGACCTTTTCGACGAAACCGGGATTGACGAAGTCGCCGTTGTGGCGAATGCCGCCGCCGTCGAAGGTGACCACGTCGAAGTCGGGCATCTGCTGCGCACGCACCGCCACCAGATCCGCCAGGATCAACTCGTTTCGTTCTCGCATGGCCTATTCTCGCTCAGTGATGCGCCCGCGGCTCGCTATAGCTTCTCCGCTGCAAACAGCGTCGGGTCCGCAAGCTTCTCGCGCCTGGATCAGACGCGCGAGACCAGCTTGAGCGTCCTTTTTTCTTCCGTGTGACCTCGTTTACGCGGCGAAGATGTGAACCCCGGCTGCGCCGCCGAAGCCCTGACAATGGGTGAGCGCGATGCGGGCGTTCGATACCTGCCGGTCACCGGATTCACCGCGCAACTGCTCGACCGCCTCGACGGCTTGCGCGACCCCGGTAGCGCCGAGTGGATGTCCATGTAGAGGAAGGGCTGGTCGCCCAGCGCTTGCGCCTGTGCTTCGATGAGCGCTGCGAGCGTGGCGGGTTCTTCGGCCATCGGCGCCACCTCGGAGTTCGTTGACTCGCTCACTACAGGCTCTCAGCAGCTACCAGGCTCAGCAGATCGTTGCAGCCGTCCTCGATCATCGAGGCGCGGGCATCGCGCAGCAGCTTCTCGATCGGGTACTCGCGGGAGAGCCCGTTGCCCCCGAAGATCTGCAGGGCGCTGCTTGCCACCTCGAAGGCCGTGTTCGTCGAGGTGACCTTCGAAGCGACTGCCAAGTGCAGCTTCGGGGGTATGTTGATCGAGTTGTAGAGCGTCACCTGCCGGCTCAGTGCCCTGGCTGCCTGGACCTTCCGGAACATCGCGAAGAGGCGCAGCTTGACGCTCTGGTGCTGGAAGATCGGCACTCCTCCCTGCACGCGCTGCTTGGCGTAGTCGATAGCCATATCCAGCGCGGCCTGCGCCACGCCGACGAAGGTCGAGCCCATCCCCCCGTTCGCCATGCACAGGATCATGTCGGTCGCGACCCCGTATGCATCCGGCGGGATCACCATGTAGTCGGCGGGGATGCGCACGTGGTCGAAGAAGATCTCTCCCTGATTCAGCGCGCGCTGTCCGATCTTGTTCAGCGGCTTGCCCTTCGACACGCCCGGGACATCGAGTGGGACCACGAACCCGGCGTCGGCGCGTTTCCCGTCACCCATGTCGACGGCGCAGAACATCGCGGCCGCCTTGGCGATGGTTCCGTTCGAGACCCAAGCCGACTTCTGTCCGCTGAAGACGAAGGAGTCGCCATCCTTGCGCGCGATGCAGTTGGGCCGACCCGGCTGCTCAACGCCCGGCCGGTTCATGTAGTAGATCAGGTCGCTGCCGTGGTCCGGCTCGGTGCCCGCCCAGCAGCCGATGCAGTCGTCGGCGCTGAAGCGCTCGATCACCTCGGGCTTCCCGGACATCTGGGCCATCATCCGCGGGAAGCCGGCGACGCCGAAGCTGATTGCCAGCCCCGAATCACCCCAGCCCAGCTCTTCGCTGATGATGCAGCGCAGTCTCGCCTGCTGTGCGGGCGTCAGGTCACCGTTGGGAGCAGTGAGTTCGTCGAGGCCCAGCGCGCGGTGTTTCTTGAACACTTCCCAGAGGATGGAGTCCCCGGCGATGACGTTGCGCGGGTCCGCCATCGCGTCGAGCTCTGCGCCCGCAGGTCGCATGACCTCCTCGGCAAATCTGTGAACCGTCTCCCGAACGGCTCGCTCTCCGTCAGTCAGCGCCACTTCGTAGTCGATTCTGGCCATAGTACGCTCCTGAGTTGATTGGGCCTCTCGGTCCATCTGTTCACACTCACCTTTGTTGCTCCACTGTCGTCCGGTACTGACGCATGCGGGCTCGCGCCATGTCCGCGTAGAAGTCCATGGCGACGGAGCGTTTCTGACCCGCACCGCTGCCCCTCATCGGCGTCTTCGTGCCTCCCTTATCGCGCGGACAGACATTCCTGTCCAACGGTATTTTTTGATACCGATATGCTTTTTGGCTATAGTGCGCCGTGGCAGGATTCCGGCGTGGACCTACGGCAAGTACGTCACCTGTTTGCGGTGATGGAGCACCGCAACATGCTGCGCGCCGCAAGCGCCATACACAAAATGAGCCGCTTTTTCATTGTCCTCTTGATGTTCGCTGCGCTTGCTGTCGCGCGGCCCGCCGGCGCGCAATACCTGTGGTTGCGTCTGCCGCCGACACCGGTGCTGCCCGAGCCTGAGACTAGCGGCATCGCTCCGGTCAACGGCGTCCGCTTGTGGTACGCGGAGTTTGGTCACGGTGCGCCGGTCATCCTGGTCCATGGCGGCCTGGCGAATTCAGAGTACTGGGGATTGCAGGTGGCCGTCCTCGCCGCGCATTACCACGTGATCGTTCTGGATAGTCGCGGCCACGGACGCAGCACACGAGCCGACGCGCCAATCGGTTATGATCTGATGTCGTCAGATGTTCTGGCGTTGATGGATTATCTGCATATCCGCAAGGCCGCACTGATCGGATGGAGTGACGGAGCAATTATTGGTCTCGATATCGCGGTCCATCATCCGGACCGGCTGACACGACTGTTCGCGTTTGCCGCGAATTCCAATCCATCGGGTGTGAAGGATGTGAGCCAGAGCCCGGTCTTCAATTCCTATATCCAACGCGCAGCGAAGGAGTACACGCGACTCTCGCCGACCCCCATGCGGTTCAAAGCCTTCCTCGCAAACATCGAGCACATGTGGGCGACCGAGCCGTACTTTACCGACGATCAATTGAGCCATATCAAGGTGCCGACGTGGATCGTCGATGGGGACCACGATGAGGCGATCAGGCGCGAGAACACCGATCACATGGCCGCATTGATTCCCGGTTCCGGCGAGCTAATCCTCCCCGCAGTGGGTCATTTCGCGTTTCTTCAGGATCCAGTCATGTTCAATGAGTCGATCCTGCACTTCCTCTCGGCCGAAGACGACGCCTACTCAATACCTAAACCCTGACGTATGATGCAGCCGCCAAAGAGGGAAAGGACAAAGGCGTGACCATAGAGGCGGTGATTTGGGATTTTGGCGGCGTTTTCACGACCTCCCCCTTCGAGGCCTTCAACCGCTTTGAGGCCCAACGTGGCCTGCCCACGGATCTCATCCGAACTGTCAACACCACCAATCCCGATTCCAACGCCTGGGCGCTGTTCGAGCGTGGCGAAATCGATGGCGCCGGGTTTGACCGGAAATTCCTGGAGGAAACGACCGCGCTCGGTCACCCAGTGCGCGGAGTCGAAGTTTTGCCCCTGCTTTCCGGCGAGGTACGGCCGCGGATGGTCGAGGCGCTGACCATCTGCAAGCAGCGTTTCAAGGTCGGTTGCATCACCAACAACATGGTCCATAGTCACGGATCAGCCATGGCCAAAAACCCCGAGAGCGCCTCGCGTGCCGGCGATATCATGCAGCACTTCGACTCAATTATCGAAAGCTCCAAGGTCGGCGTGCGAAAACCCGACCCCAGGATCTACCTGATGATGTGCGAGCGGCTTCGAGTAGAGACCCAGGCCTGCATCTACCTGGACGACCTGGGCATCAACTGCAAGGCCGCGGCGCAGCTTGGAATGGTGGCGATCAAGGTGGTGAGCGAGCCCCAGGCTTTGGCCGACCTCGAAGGCGCGACAGGACTGACCTTCCCAAAAAGTCAGAATCGCTCATGATCACTTCCTGTCGCTACCGAAAACCTCAAGAATGGTACGCCGTGCTCGCATCAAAGATCATGAGCCGCCCGTCAGCGATTGCCACTTCGGTAACAGCCCTCAGGTTCGAGGAACTGAGCACGTGAGCGACAAGTGCGAGGAGAAACCAATGCAGCAGGTCAAAATGGTCAAGGACAATGGAATCGCTTTGGTGACGATCGGCACGCCCAAGTCGATCTATCTCACGGCGCAGACCGGGGACGAACTCGACGCGGTCACGCGCGAAATCGAATCCGACCTAAGTGTGCGCGCCGTGGTCTTCACCGGCGGGTCGCCTGGGGTTTTCATCCAGCACTACTCGGTCCAGGAACTGGTATCGATCGCCGAGCAACTGCGAGCTAGTGGAATCAGGTTCGACGAACGCAGCGAGCCACAGAGCTTTTCACTCGATAGAGCCTGCGGCCGTGTCGAGACGATGCCCAAGCCGGCCATTGCCGCGATCAATGGCAACTGCATGGGCGGCGGGCTCGAATTTGCGCTCTGCTGCGATATCCGCATCGCTGAAGACGGCCCATATCAGCTGGGGCTCCCGGAAGTGACCGTTGGTATTTTGCCGGGTGGTGGAGGCACGCAGCGCCTGCCGCGCGTACTCGGCATGGCCCGCTCCCTCGAGTTCATGTTGCTCGGGCGGCGAGTGACCCCACGCGAAGCGGCCGCCTTTGGTCTCGTCAATGAGCTGGCGCAGGGCAAGGCCCTGGAACGAGCGATGGAAGTGGCGGGTCAGCTCGCGAGCCAGTCTCCGCGCGCGATGGCCCACATCAAGCGCCTGGCGCGATCGGCAATGCAGACGCCGCTGGACGAGGGCCTTAGGCTCGAGCGTAACCTCTTCATGGATCTGATGACGACCGACTGGGCGATCGACGCGATGAAGGCGTACGTGAAGGGCCTCGAAGAACAAAAGTGAGAGGAGACACCACGATGGGCAGACTCGATGGCAAAGTCGCAGTGATCACCGGCGCGGCGAGTGGAATCGGCCGCGGCACTGCGATTCGGTTCGCGGGTGAAGGCGCCGCGGTAGTGATCGCCGATTTGAACGTCGAAGGTGGTGAAGCCGCAGTTCGTGATTGCAAGGAGAACGGCGGCCGCGCAGTCTTTCAGAAGACCGACGTTTCAGCAGAGGCGGACGTAAAGGCGGCGGTCGCGCGCGCGGTCAAGGAATTCGGCCGCCTCGACATCATGTATAACAATGCCGGCCTTGGCGGCGCGGTCGGGCCGATCGACGAGACCACGGTCGAGAATTGGGACAAGAGCCTGGCGATTTTGCTGCGCTCGGTTTTCCTCGGAATGAAGTTCGCGATTCCCGAGATGCGCAAGGTTGGCGGCGGATCGATAATCTCGACCGCGTCGGTCGCGGGTCTTCGCGGCGGCGCGGGGCCGCACGCCTATAGCGCGGCGAAGGCGGCGGTCATTAATCTGACGCGCTCGGTCGCCCTTGAAGTCGGCAAAGATCGGATTCGCGTCAACTGTATCTGTCCGGGCGGCATCAATACTCCGCTGATAAATACGCGCCTGCCCGGAGGTGAGCCGGTGGCGGAGCAGCTCCTCGCGCAAATCCAACCGATTCCGCGCGCGGGGCATCCGCATGACATCGCGGCGATGGCGCTGTTCCTGGCCAGTGACGATTCCGAATGGGTAACCGGCACCGCTATGGTCGTCGATGGGGGCTTTACCGCAGGCGGCTCAGCTTTCGGACAGAATAGCGGTCCGGCACCGATCATACCGGGAAACTTCGCGGGCCCATCGTTCGAGAAGTAAACGAGAGATGGCGCATCTTTCCCTGTAGCGGCGCGTGACCAACATGAAGCTCATGGCGCGGCCAGCGGCATCGGCATCGGCGCGGCTCTCTGGCTTGCGAAGGAAGGCGCGGCGGTGCTGGCCGCGGATCTGAATTCACAACGCGGCAAACCTCAGTCTTCCGCGTGGTCGCCCTTCATCCGATGGTACGCGCTGTTGAAAACACCGTAGGCGCCGCAGCGCGCGCAGTCGACATCGTTGCCGTAACAGCAGAAGGTTCGCTCGAAATTCCCGCCATCGCCCATGTAAAGCGGCAGCACCGAGCGCAGTGCGCAATGCTCACCGCGCTCGCCCGTGTAATCGAGCGCGCGCTCGGACTTCATCATTTCCAGCGTTTCGACGTTGCTCTTTAGCAGCGTCGGGTTCTTCCGCTTGAGCGCGATGACCCGGCCGATAACCGCGTCGCGCTCGCGCAGGTCATCCCAGGCAAGTGGGCCGTGCTCTCCCTTGGAGGGGACATGAAACGTGAATGCGACACCGTCGACTGGCCAGTCCTTCACTTCTTCGATGAATTCTTCGAGTCCCGGCGCGTTCTCCCTGGTGATCGTCATCTGGATGATGACGATCGTGCCGTCGCGAGGATCGCGCGCGAAGATTGCCTCCTTGACCTTGCGGAACACGCCCTCGCCGCGGATCGGATCGTTCATCCGCTCCGGTCCGTCGAGCGACACAGTGACCAGATGGTTGGGGATGGACGGAATCCCGTAGGTCCCGTTGGTTACGATCGAGGAGTGCTCGAACAGTTTCATCGCCTCGAATACCAGGCGCTTGCGAATCATGGGCTCGCCGCCCATGAACAGCATCGACTTGATGCCGTGCTTGTCGCGCAGCATGCGCAACTCATGGAGCATGGTCGCGTCGTCCATCTTGTCGCGCGCGAGGTTGGGATTGCCGGCGCGGTAAACGAAGCAGTGGCGGCATTCGAGGTTGCAGACGTTGGTCACATTGACCAGCGCCGCACGAAACTCGCGCCTGCCGAAGTCCGTCGGCTCGCAAAGTGCCCCGTGAAGCTTGGCTGCCATAACTTCGAGCTTACCACGGCGCTGGCGGAGTGCGCGAATTCTCCGCCCTGTGCCTGTCCTGAAAATCTTGGCGGTAATGTATGCTTTGGAACGTAGCGTGATGCCGGAGTGTTCGATCTGATTTTCAGCGTGCGCGGGTGAGCCGAAGGCCCATGTCAACTTCTCAAAGGCCGAGCTATCGAACCGCTTCCGCACCAGCAGTGAGGGTTACTCGAATGATTCGATGTCAGTACGCCGCGCAGGTCGTCACTAGCAGATTTGAGGCAATGTCGCACATCGCGAGGCGATTGTCCGCGTTGTTGATCCTCGCGGCGGTGGGGGCCAGCGGATGCGGCCACCCGGTGCGCGAGCAACGCGCGCTCGATCCGGCATCGCACCGAGTCACTGCATCCGGCACAGTCGTCGGCGCCGTCGGCGTATACGGCAGTCACGCATGGCTCGGCATTCCGTTCGCCAAGCCGCCGCTCGGGGCGCTGCGATGGCGAGCGCCGCAGCCGGCCGAACCATGGACAGGTACGCGCGAGGCACTCGATTTTGGCTCGGCGTGCACGCAGTTCCCGAGCCCAATCGGCGGCCTCGATACCGCCAGAGCGGGGCAGCCTGTCGGCAGCGAGGATTGTCTCTACCTGAACGTGTATGCGCCACGGGTTGGCGAGTCCGACGTGCCGACGGGTAACGCTCGGTGGCCGGTGATGGTGTGGATACACGGCGGCGGTAACACGGTTGGTACCGGGGCGCTATACAACGGCGGTAACCTGGCGGCGACGCACAAGGTCGTGGTGGTGACGATCAACTATCGCGTCGGCCCCTTCGGCTGGTTCCGCCACGGCGCACTGCGAGGTGAGGGCACGAATGAACTCGACCGATCGGGCAACTTCGCCATCCTCGATATCATCCGTTCGCTCCAATGGGTACGCGACAACGTGGGAGCTTTCGGCGGCGATCCCGGCAACGTCACCATCTTCGGCGAGTCGGCAGGCGCCAACAACGTGTACATGCTGTTGTTGGCCCCGCAAGCGCACGGCTTGTTTCACCGCGCGATCTCCGAAAGCGGTGGTCTGAATATGAATACCATCGGCGAGGCCGAGCACTTCACCGACGACGCCGAACCGGGTCGCACCAACAGCTCGAATGAAGTGCTGGTGCGGCTGCTCATCAAGGACAAACGCGCCGCCGACCGCGCCGCAGCCAAGACACAACTGGCCGCGATGAGCGCTACAGATGTCGAGCGTTACCTGCGCGGGAAGACGAATTTTGAGATTCTCCTGGCCTACATGCCGACGCCCGCAACCGCCATGATCGACCTGCCGAAAGTCTTTGGCGACGGCGTGGTGCTGCCACAAGACGATCCGATCCAACACCTCGCGCGCGCCGACGGGTACAACCGGGTTCCCGTGATCGTCGGAACGAATCGCGAGGAGAACAAGCTGTTCCTGTTCGGCGACCCAAAGCGGGTGCAACGGATTTTCTGGCTCGTGCCGCGCTTGCGTGACCAGGCGGGTTACAGCCTCAGTGCCGAATACATGTCCAGGTTTTGGAAGGCGGCCGGCGCCGACGAGCCGGCGGCAGCGATGCGGGCGACTCAGGACAACGTGTTCGTTTACCGCTTCGATTGGCACGAGGAGCCGCATGTGATGGGCGCGGATCTATCCGTCATGCTCGGGGCTGCGCATGGTTTTGAGATCCCGTTCGTCTTCGGCCACTTCGATCTCGGACGCCAGGCCAACGTCATCTTCTCGAAGGACAATGAACCAGGCCGCCTGGCGCTCAGCAAACAGATGATGTCGTACTGGGCCGAGTTCGCCTATCGCGGCGCACCCGGCCGCGGTCGCGACGGTCGGCAGCCCCAATGGTCGGCGTGGAACAACAGTGCGCCCACCGATCCGAAGTTCATCATCTTGGACACACCGGCCGACGGCGGCGTACGGGTGACGTCGTCCGGCACTCAAACGGCAGCGGGCGTGCTCGCCGCTATCGACACTGATCCGCGTCTGCCAACGCAGCGCGACAAATGCATGATCTTCCACGATCTGGTGAACCGATCGCGCACGTTTACCAGGAAGGAGTATCCGACGGCCGGAAAGAGCGGGTGCGCGGCGTACCCGTTCGATACGTATCCGTGGGGCGGCTGAGGCCGCAACCGATCACCGCTTCAGGCTCAAACACAGCAAGCGCCGCACCCGCGCTGATGCTCAGCCCGCCGACACTTCCAAACTCTGACCTGGAATCGGCTATCTGCTCGCATTGTATCTACCACCAGGCGGGACAGAGGATCCTGAATTATATGCCGCATCGCGGACCGGCTATTGGCACGCGCTCTGCTTGGAAGTTCCGACGGCTTTATGAGAAGAGAAAGCATGGACACTTATTTGGAATTGGAAACCCGCCTGCCCGACGAGTACCGGACTCTCAAGGACAACGTTCATCGATTTGCGAAGGAGGTCGTACGACCGACCGCAGCCGCACTCGATCAACTGGCCGACCCGCAGGAAGCGATCGCGCCGGGCTCGGTTCTATGGGACTTCATGAAGAAAGCCTACCGGCTCGGCTATCACGCGGCCGGTATTCCCTCAGCGATGGGAGGACTCGGGCTTAGCGGCCTGGGCATGCACATCTTTCTGGAAGAGATGGGTTGGGGGGGCGCCGACCTTGCGCTTACCTTGGGGGTGGCGAGCTTTCCCTTCGGCGCCTTGGCGGCCACCGGAAACAAGGCGTTGATCGACCAGTTCGTAAAACCTTTTGTCGAAGACCGCGAGGCGCGTTTCATCGGCTGCTGGCCGGTGACGGAGCCCCAGCACGGTTCCGATTGGGCGATGGGGCTGTTTGACGAGGGTGGGAAGCCGGACATGTCGGGACACGTCGTGGCTCAGCGCGAAGGTGATTCCTACGTAATCAACGGGCAGAAGGCAGCGTGGGTTTCCAACGGCACTATCGCGACGCACGGCCTGGTCATCTTGATCGCCGATCCGTCGCGCGGCGCGGTAATGGGCCGGGGCGTCGCCTTCGTCCCGCTCGATTTACCCGGTGTCTCCAAGGGCAAGCCGCTCAACAAGCTGGGCCAGCGCGCCTTGAACCAGGGTGAGATTTTCTTCGACAACGTTCGTATTGCGCGGCAGTACATGCTGATAGCGCCTGACAAGCCCGCCGAGATGGTGAACAGCAGGGGCGGCGGGCCCAACGGAGCGTTGGGTGCGATCTTCACCGGGGTGGCTCGTGCCGCGCTGGAAGCCGCGATCGACTATTGCAAAACTCGCATCCAGGGTGGCAAGCCGATCTGCGAGCACCAGCTTGTCCAAAAGCGGCTGTTCGAGATGTTCACCAAGGTCGAAACCTGCCGGCTCTTGTCTCGAGCGGCGATGACCTACAACACCGAAGCTCCCATTCCTGCGATGGAGTACGCGATTGCGTCCAAGACGTATTGCACCCAGGCGGCCTTCGAAGTCGCCAGCGATGCGCTGCAACTGTTCGGCGGCAACGGACTCAGCAAGGAGTATCCGGTGGAGAAGATCTTCCGTGACGCTCGCGCCGCACTGATCGAGGACGGCACCAACGATGTGCTCAGCTTAGTCGGGGCCCATCTGGTCCTGGCCCGGGCCTAGCTGCGACAAGCGGAGCAGTCCTGGCCGGTCGGAGCGAACTCCGAACCCGTACCTCTGCCATTGGCAGCTAGGCTCCGATGCGCTGTGGCATGAAGTCGCCCGCGAAAGATGACACACACGCCATGACGTGCGTGATCGCATCCGTATCGTATTCGTCTCCCGATCGGTACGTTTCGAAACAGGAGTTCAATCGGGCGACGCGCTCCGGCCACGCCTGGGCGGCCTGCAGGCCGACGGAGACGCCGAAGTTAGTGAAGGCAAATTTCACCGAATGCGCTCCCGGCTCGCGGCAGAAGTAGCCGGGCGGATCGATCCACATGCGGTCAAGTATCGCGAGACTCCGCTCGCGCTGAACGCGTGCCCATTGCTCCTCAGGAAAGAAGCACGTCATCCATAGCATTATTCCAAGACCGAGGTCTTGAGTGATGACCAGGTTTTCGTAGCTTCGTTCGACGATGGTTTTCATCTGCCGGATCTCGTGTGCAAGCGTATCTTCATCAAGTAGCCGGTAAACAATGTATCCATGGAACGGATCGAGCGAGCCTGATCCGAAACCTGGATATGGTCCGCTCAAGTCTTCGAGCATTTTCCAGCGCACGCCTCGACCCGGAATCAGGAAAGCGGGATGGATGTCCTTCACCAGTTGGATCGCTTTCGAGCGATATTCGGGAACTATCCTGCCCAGTCGTGATAGCGCGAAAACCCACATCGCCAGATAGTGAAAGTATTGGCCGTCACGATCCGCGGCTTCGCCGATTCGGAAGCCGCGCCGGCGTCCCAGCACACGCTCGACGTCTGCGACGACCCACTGAGCTTCATCCAGGAACTTTTTCTGCTTCAGTTCGTGGTAGAGCGAAACCAACAGAACGACGCCGAAAGCGTCGGTCCATAGGTATCGCATTCCATTGGGCCAGATGCGTTGTTCGCGCATCCAGTCGAGCCTGCTCAATACTTTTCTGACATTCGCGGTCATGTCGGGAATTATTTTCGTAAACCCGCGATAATCCCAGCCGTCTGTTCCGATCCTGAGTTGAGACGCGGACCAAGGATGCGAAGCAATTGGCCGGCGCTAACAGTCTCCTCCTGCAAAAGCGCATCAACGAGCCGATCCAGCCGCTCCCTGGAATCGATCAAGCAACGGCGGACGGCATCGTGGGTCTCCTCGAGCAGACGCGAGACCTCCTGGTCTATTCGGGCCGCGGTCGCTTCGCTGTAATCGCGTCCCTGCGAGATCTCGTATCCCAGGAAAGGTTGCTGCTCGTCGGTCTTGAAAGCCACCAGTCCGAGCTTGCTCATCCCCCATCGGGTCACCATGCGGCGAGCCAAACGCGTAGCCTCCACCAGATCGTTCTCCGCGCCAGTGGTCACCTCGTTGAAGACGATTTCCTCCGCAGTGCGGCCGCCGAGCATCACTGCCAGCCGCGCCTTTAGATAGGAGAGGCTCAGGTTGTGGCGTTCTTCGCCCGGGATCTGCTCCGTCATCCCGAGAGCCTGTCCGTGGGGCACGATTGTCACCTTGTGCACCGGATCCGCGGCCGGAGTCAGCCATGCAACTACCGCGTGTCCACACTCGTGATAGGCAATCACGCGCCGTTCGCCGGGATTAACCAGTTGCGGATGAGCCGCACCCATCCGGACCTTGTCCTGACTCTCTTCAAAATCCGCCATCGTAACATCGTGATGGTCATGTCTGGCCGCGGTAAGCGCCGCCTCGTTGCAAAGGTTCGCCAAGTCCGCCCCGCTCATGCCTATCGTGCTGCGCGCGAGAGTGGGCAGATCCACATCGCCGGAGAGTCGGAGCCTGCCGGTGTGGATGCGCAGGATACCTTCACGCCCTATTTTGTCTGGAAGACCAATCACTACCTGACGATCGAAACGTCCCGGCCGCAGCAGGGCTGGATCGAGAACGTCCGGCCGATTGGTCGCAGCGAGAACGATGACCTCGAGCCGCTCGTCAAAACCGTCGAGTTCGCCCAATAGCTGGTTGAGCGTCTGTTCGCGCTCGTCGTTTACGGCGCCCAGGCCGGCGCCGCGTCGCCGTCCGACCGCATCCAACTCGTCGATGAACATGATCGCCGGCGCCGCCTCCTTGGCTTGCCGGAACAAGTCTCGTACACGGCTCGCTCCTACGCCGACGAACATCTCAACGAACTCGGATGCATTGAGGCTGAAAAACGGGACCCCGGCCTCGCCAGCTACGGCGCGTGCCATAAGAGTCTTGCCGGTTCCCGGCGCTCCGACCAGGAGCACACCTCTGGGAATTCGTGCCCCCAAGTCGTGGTACTTTTGGGGGTGCCTCAGGAAATCGACCTCCTCCTGAAGCTCGGACTTGGCCTCGTCCGCCCCTGCCACGTCATTGAAAGTCACTTTTGGCTGCTCGCTACTGTAGCGCTGGGCCCTCATGCGCCCAAAGCCGAACACACCGGATTGACTACGTACGGCCCGGTTGCTCATCCACCAGAAGAATCCGAACAGAAGTATCAGCGGCCCCCACGTAACCAGCAGCTCGATGAACCAGGGAATGGAAGACGACGACACGTCTACGACGACATGGTGTTCTATGAGCAGAGGCATCATGGCGGGGTCGCCGACGGTCGCGGGAAAGGTCGTGGTGAATCCGCTGTATGCAGTGGTGGCTTGTGCCGCAGCGCTTGGGCTCATGCTCGGTGGAGATGCAGAAGGCGGCTGCGTGGGTTTCGACGATGGCTCTGCCGGAGATCGGGTCTGTGGCCAAACGAGCTGTCTTACAAATTTTCCCTCGATCACATCTCCGGCGATGTGAACCCGGGAGACGTTGTTCTCCCGCACCTGCGCGAGAAACAAGGAATAGGGGATAGGAGCCTTGGGCTGCGACCGTGGCCACATGCCGGCGACGTACCAGATCAGCACCGCCAGGGATATCAGCCACCAGAACAGGACGCCGCGCGGGAGCGGCGGTCGCCGCGTCCCCGTCATTCTCTTTTGTGGTTCCCCTTCCTGCTGCGCCATTTGCCGCATCCTTCGCCCTTTGCAACGTTCACAAGATGGCACATTTAATGTCAATTCATCCTACGCCAAATCGCGCGCCGACAAATCCGAAAATGTAATTAATCGGCTTTGAGGAGCGCGCCGACGAGGCGTTCAAGCACCTGCCGCGCGCGGGGCAACGGAAGCTTCTGATCCTTGCGCAATCGCCGCCAGGTCTCAAAACTCAAAACGAGATCAAGGCTCTCGAAGAACAAGGCATCGTCGCGTTTGTCCTTTGGGACCAGGCGGCTAAGCCCGGCGCGCTGCTCCCGTGTCATCTCGGCCACTTGGCCGGCGAGAAACGGTGAATGATGGCGGTGAACGTCCGCCGCGATCTTGAACGGCATGATGCGCTCGAAGATGCGGATGCGACGGTCGATCAATTCACCAAGCTGTGCCTTCCATTCGCCGGCAGAGAAGGGACGCTCGACCATTGGACGAATTTCGGCGGTCATCACCGCATTGATCTGCTGGTACAGGCTTTCCATATTGTCAAAGTGGCGGAACACCGTGCGCAGTCCCACGCCGGCGCGTGCGGCGACAGCTTCCGCACTGGGCGCAACCTGGCCCGCCCCGACGAGTTCCAGCATCGCGCGTACGATACGCTCGCGGCTTGCTTCGCTGCGCTGCCGCCGGCCATCGGTCTGTTCGCGTGTGGGTGTGTCTATATTCATTGTCCTGCTTCAGCAATGGCGGGCATTTCCGTTCGAGAGTCCTGGAAAGTCAGCCGCGCAGTCCGGCAAGACAGCCTGCACGATCGAGGACCGCATCGATGCGTTGCTTGTCGGGGGTCGCGGCGTATTTCTTGCGCAGCGCGCCGAGAGATTTGGCGTGATACTTCTGCGGCTTCTGGGTCCACGTGCTGCCCGCCAGCTCGACGCTGAATTTCTCGCGCCCGTCCGCAATTGCTGCCGCGTTGGCTATCGTCCACGGCATGAACAACCGGCCGACCTGCCGCTCCAGCAGCGGCATCAGCGTTGGCTCGAGACTCGCCCAGGTCTCGAACTCACCTTCCGCTCGCGGCCACAGCATTCGATGGATCCACGCCAGGACATTCGTTGCGCGCGCTTCGATGAGCGCACCGGGCGTGGGATCGGTCCAGGTGTTGTAAAGCTGACCCCACATCGCGAAGTCGCCGAAGGCGGGGCGCGCACCGAAGAGATACGCGCGGTTCGCCAGGTGCGTGTCGAGGATTCCGACAGTCTCGCAGAAGGAATCTTCAATTTGGGGCGCGGTCTGTGCGCTGGAGCCGACGAACCAGACTCGCCCGACCATCCGCTCACGCACCTGCGCGATCGCGGTTGAAAGCTGCTTCTCGTCCGCCGCCGGCATCATCATACGTGCGAGTCGTCCGGCGGAACTGAGTTGATCGACATCGCGCGCCCATCGGTAGTGGAACATCCACTTGTTCCCCCATTCGTCGCCAAACTCCTCCAACAGGACCGAGACGAAGGCGGCAACCGGATCCGACGGATGAATAGGCGGCTGCGGGTATTGAGACTCAATGCGCTCGATTATCGGCGTCGAGTCCTGAAGGCCTTCGTTCTGAGGCGTAACGACCAGCGGCACGATCGGGAGCCGGGCGTATTTCTGGTATTCGGCCTGGCTATCGGCGTTGCGAATGATCCACTGGTGCGGAATTCCCTTGTACCGGAAATAGGAACGGACCTTCACCGAGTACGGGGACAGCTCGACGCCAAAGATACGATACCTATCCGCCATTTGGTTTATTCCTCTGCGGGCCTCCCTGTCACAACAAGCTCAGGCAGGCTAATATATTGGCATATCAAATGTCAATATATGAAAGCAGTTTGGAAGAGTTGCCAATATCGGCCAGCGGCGACAAAATACAAATCAACAATCGCGTCGGGCGCGGTCACGGTGAGCGCGCGCGGAAGACAAGGAGTTGCTTATGAGAGAAGCCGTCATCGTATCCACCGCCCGCACGCCGATCGGCAAAGCGTATCGCGGCGCGTTCAATGATATCGAGTCGCCGTCGATGGCCGCCCCGATTATTCGCGAGGCACTCAAACGCGCCCGCGTCGAAGCGGGCGAAGTCGATGACCTGATCATGGGCGCCGCGCTCCAGCAGGGAAGCCAGGGATTCAACGTCGCGCGCCAGTGCGCAATAGCCGCGGGGCTCCCGGTAAGTGTCGCAGGCCAGAGCGTGGACAGGCAGTGCTCGTCGGGCCTGATGAGCATCTCGATGGCGGCGAAGCAGATCATGGTTGATGGCATGCAGACGGTGGTGGCGGGCGGAGTCGAGTCGATCAGCCTGGTGCAAAATTCGCACATGAACGCATACCGGCAGGGCGATCCACTGGTCCTCAAGTACGCGCCGGCGGTGTACATGGCGATGATCGATACCGCGGAGGTCGTCTCGAAGCGCTACAAGATCTCCCGCGAAGCTCAGGACCAGTATTCTTTGCAGAGTCAGCAGCGAACCTTCGCCGCGCAAGAGGCCGGACGCTTCAATAACGAGATCATCAGCACCACTGTCAGCAAGCGCTTCGATGACAAGAAGACCGGCGAGACCACGCACCAGCAGGTCACGCTCGAGCGCGACGAATGCAACCGCCCCGGCACCACTCTGGAAGGGCTGCTCGCGCTGCCGCCGGTAAGGGGTCCGGGAAATTTCATCACCGCGGGCAATGCCAGCCAGCTCTCCGACGGTTCCTCAGTCTGCGTGTTGATGGAACGCGCGCAGGCCGAGAAGCGCGGGCTGCATCCGCTCGGCATCTATCGGGGGATGGCGGTGGCGGGATGCGAACCCGACGAGATGGGTGTCGGGCCGGTATTCGCGGTGCCCAAGCTGCTGGAGCGTAACGGCCTCAAGATGGACGACATCGGGCTGTGGGAACTCAACGAAGCGTTTGCGTGCCAGGTCATATATTGCCGCGACCGGTTGGACATCCCCGACGAGCGGCTCAACGTCAACGGTGGCGCGGTTTCGATCGGCCATCCATACGGGATGAGCGGCTCGCGGATGACTGGGCATGCGCTCATCGAGGGCAAGCGGCGCGCAGTGAAATACGTTGTGATCACGATGTGCGTCGGCGGCGGAATGGGCGCGGCCGGCCTGTTCGAAGTGGCATAAGGATCCTTGAGTTAAGCCGCGCGACGACGACGCGTCCGCGCTCCGGCAGCACGCGCCGGATGTGCTCCTGCTCGATCTGATCGAGCGTCGAATGCTCAGGCAGGTTTCCGCTGCGGGGAGCGCTTGATTGAAAGAGGATGTCCGGCAGATCTTCCTTGCGCAGCGCGGTTAGTACGACGCCGGGTTGTGGTCGGTGTTATGGCAGGTCATATAGCACTTCCCATGGCCGGGACGCGCCGGGTCGGGAACATACTCCAAGCGCCCGCTCTTGGAGGGCCTCACCACCTGTGCTCCCTGCTTCGACCTCGTCATGAAATTGATCAGGTACGTGCTCTGCCGCGAGCCGTGCGGATCATGACAGACCGCGCATGAAATGTGCTGATCGACTATGTGCTGCTTGTGGGGAAACCCGCCGAAGTTGAACAGTATGGTGCTGCGGTCGTGGCATTTATAGCAAAGCGCGTAGCTCGCATAGGACTCCGTACTGGGGTCCACCGTTTCGTATTCCATCTGAAGGATCGGCTCGAAACGCGAGCCGTGCGGCCCGCGCGGCGCCCTGCCGCCCTGCGTCCACTGATCGTTGTTGTGACAATCCGTGCAGCTGATCACGCTGGACGATTTGTACGGCGTTGTCAGGCCGGTCATCCGCACCTTTCGGTCGGGAGCCGCCAGCGGATGATATGACATGTTGGCCGGATTGATCTTGCGCCCGATGTTGCGGGTGAGGTCTTGGCGGACGATGCCAAGGCCGGGCGGCTCGCCCATCCCATGGCACTTCAGGCAGACCTCGTACTCGAAATTGGCCTCCTTGATCGACACGCCTCCGACCGTGACCCCACTGACCCCGCGCAGCGCACCGGGAAGCAGCGGCGGCTTGGTACCGAGCGCCGACGAAGTGGCCGCGTGCGGGTTGTGGCAGTCGACGCAGGTGACATGGCGCGGCATCCTCACCGGATCTTCAGCCGGATTGTGGATCCACTGCCTGCCTTGGACCTGATGACTCGAGGGCTTGACGAATTCGGCTTCGATATTCTGCCTGGCGAGCATGCCGTTGTGGCAGATGGTGCAGTTCTTCTCCTCGACGGTTTGCGCGAGCAGGAGCTCCGGATGCGGCGCGGCATGGACCCGATGGCAGCTTTCGCATGCGTTTTCAGCCATGGTCGCGTAGCCGTCCGCGGGCCATGGAGCGGTGGCTCTGCCGCCGCGCCACGTCCGCGTCGCAGTCGCATGGCTGGAACTACGCCAGTTGCGGTCGCGATGGCAGACCGTGCAATCGGCGCCGAAGCGATCGTCGATGCGCAGGAAGTTGGGGCGATTCAGGTGCGGATCGTGGCACGAACTGCACTGGAGTTGTTTCTCGTTGTCCAGCGGCGCGGTCTGCGGCAGGGCCATGGGATCGGTGAGGTCACCCTGCCTGAGCGCGAGCGCGCTGTTGTAAATGAACGAGATTGGATGGTCGTTCGATAGGTCAGTCCCCAACGAGGCCGTGCCGGTGAGCGGAGGCATCGGTGCGACCGGGCCGCTGATGGGCGCCACGCGCATGTTGCTCAGCGCCAGAATCCCGTCGTGGCATGAGAGGCACAGTCGCGAGGAGCCGTTCGGCTGCGACATCTGCGCCCGGAGCGTGCTGCTCGTATAGAGCTTGTAGGTAACGGCCGGAAGGTCGCGGTTCCACAGCCCGCTGGTAGGCCGCGCGTTATGCGGGGTATGACAGAAGATGCAAACGCCGACGCTTTTGCTTTCGCCGTGCGTCTTCGCGCTGGTCGCGGTCAGGTTGTGGACGGTGCTCTCAATCTGCGCGCCTGCCCTTCCCGCCGCGAGCACAACCAGCGCGAGCGCCAGCATCAACCGCCGCGCCAACGCCATCGTCCCTCCCGCCCTTCTCATCTGCTTACCGCTTCTTCCGAGCGCTCTTCCCGCCGAACTGTCATCAGCGCTTCGCGGTTTCCGCTGGGTGAGAATCACCGGAACGGCCGACAAACTCGAATACTTGTACCCGCTGGTTGTAGGAATCGGCCACATAGATCTGATCGCGCGCGTCGATGAAGGCTCCGGTCGGCAACGAGAACTCTCCCGGCGCCCGGCCGCGTGAGCCGAATCCGAGCAGCAGGGCTCCTTCGCGATCGAAAATCTGCACGCCGTCGAACAGCGCGTCGACCACGTAGAGATGTCCTTCGGTGTCGGTCGCGAGTCCCTTGGGCGCGGCGAAGTCGCCCGATCCGTCGCCCTGCCGGCCCATCTTCCAGAGAAATTTCCCGTTCTGATCGAACGCCTGCACGCGGTAGTTCAGGGCGTCGGTAACCAGAACCTCTCCGGAGCGGGACAGCGCGATGTAGGCAGGAAAATTGAACTCGCCGTCTCCAGAGCCCCTGCTTCCCCAGCTCAGCAGACGATTTCCTCCGCTCCCATAGACGAGGACCTGCTGTCCCACCGCGTCTGCTACGTAGAGCCTGTCTCTAGCCTTGTCCCAGGCCAGCGCAACCGGACGTTTGAGCGCGCTATCCGCAATCGTGCTCACCATCTTTCCGCCGCGATCGACCAGGAAGACCTTGTTGACGAGCGAGTCCGCCACGAAGGCGCGTCCGTCGCGCTCCGGCGTCACGGCGACCGGCGAGAGCAGCGCGTCCCCGCCGAGTTCACGGACTGCGACCGAGGCCTGCTGCGGTGCGTCGAAGATCCACAGCGCCGGGGCGCCGGGATCGGCCACATAGATCGCGCCGTCGCTCTCGGCGACGCCGGTCGGACGGATGAAGCGCTCCTCTGTCCTGCGAGTCACTGCGTCGAGGATCGTTCCAAAGAATCCACGCTTGATCCCGACATCATTAGGGATGGAAATACTGCGCACATAGCGGATTCGTGCGGGATTTGGCGGCTGGGGCCAGACGAGGTCCTCGGAAACCGGTGACGTTGCATTTCCGCCGGCCAGTCCGTTGAGGCCCCCCGTCGGCTGGCAGCCCAGCGCACTTGCAAGCGCCAGGACGGCGATTATCGGCTTGAACATCGCGCGCAAATTATTCACCTCACAGGTCCCGTCCAATCTTCAGCATTATGTGAGGATCGTTAACCTTCGTCGGGCCGTAGGTTCTCTCGATCCACGAGAACCACGGCCAGATGAAGATTTTGCCATATCGGAAATTGCCTCTCAGGCCCGCCTCGTAGTCAGTCTCGGTCTGGAAATCTGTCTGCGTAACCTGGCGTGCTCGGGCGAACACCGTGAAGTAATTTCCCGTCGAAAAGAAGCGGTCCAGCGCGGCCTCGAAATCAAGGTCAGTGTTACGGCGTGTCGGTTTCGTGTAGTCGATAAACATCTCGTTGCCATCGACATGAAGGGTCGTGCTCCATCCGGGCTGAAAGGTCAGATACTCGCCGTAATTCTGCAGCGTGTAGTCGAAAACACCAGTTGCTTGAGATTGCGTGTGATAGATCTCGTACAGAGCGCTGCCCCTGGCATTAACCCATTCCCAGTCCTTGTGCATATCGAGCTGGCCGCTTTCCTGGCGTATGTTGTACAGAAACTGGGCGCCTTGCCCGCTCTGCAGCGACTGATTCAATTGCTGGTGCGCAAAGTGGAGCGCGATCCAACCGAAAGTCACGCCCGCATCTGCCGAAAAGGTAGTGGTTAAGTACCGGCCACTGGGCCCAGCCACGTAGGAGTAGCTGACCTCGAGCGGGTCGCCAGGCGCAATCGGGAGCGCTGTTGTCGGAAGGATCACTATCTGCGTCAACTAAACCTGCGCGACGATGACGTAATCCACCCCCAGCTTGGTCAGTCTTCTGCCGATGCCACTGGTGTCGTACATGACGATGGTCGAGGCAAGGACAAAGGGACTGCTGAGGGTGAATCCGATTCCGGGTCCGAAAAAGGGCGGCGCGGTGTGCTTCTCATCCAAGACCGTGACCGGTCCGGTAGTATGATCTTGATCGATTTCGTACCGCCCATCGCTGCCGAAAGAGAGGATGCCGCCCCAGGGAATCGAGTGGGTGTAGCTGGGACTCGTCTCCACCGCCAAGAAGTCACGGTGGCCTCCCGCCGAGAGCGTCTCGTAGAACCCCTGCAGCGTGAGAGTATTCGTCAGGTTTTGGTACAGGCGATACTGAAGCTGGAACGTGGCGGTGTTGCTGATGTCCTGTAGCCCTGGGCTTCGGTGTCTACGAGCAGGTACTCGTAGCTCGTGGACAGGTTTTTGAAATGATCGATGCGCAGCCGTTCGTCAGCATACAGGATTGATTCGCTCATGCCGGCGCCGGAGCGGCTCAAATAGTTGATCCGGGAATCCCATCTGCGGTTCAGGGTAGGTCCGAAGTCCAGACTGTAGTTGAGGTTCAACCAGTTGGTGATGAAGCTGTACCGAATGTTTCCGGTATATTTGTGGTCGATGAACTGGTAGTTGAAGTCGAGGTCCGCAGTCTGGAACCCTTTGTAGGCGACGTACGATTTTTCTGAAGTTTTCCAGCCTATCCCTGTTCTGCGAAGAACAGTAATCGCAAAAAACGTGCCTTATTAGAAATCCTTAAAATGGCCGGTTTTTCTGATAAGTTCATCCTGTAATTGCACCCCTCTGTCTCCTTCGGGAGCAGGTGTATGCGACTGATCGATACACCGTAATACCCTGATAAACATGGATATTTCCAGATTGCCGAAGTAAGATAGCTAATATTTAGAAACTTCGAACCGTAGTCTGCTTATGGGCGACGTACAGATGCAGCAACGCCGGCCCCCTTTCGGGGGCCGGCGTTGCCGGTTACGTCACTATGTTTGGAGGCGCCCTGCTATGGCAGTACCGCCGACTGTGGAGAATTGGCCGGCGTCGAGGCTGGCGGTGCCGTTCCCAGCGTCCACGTCCCGGTGCTCGGACTGTACAGCTCGTAGTAGTCGTTCTTTCCATTCGGAGGACAGAGTGTGCCCGCGCCCGTGCTGCCAATCGCTGCCGAAGCCAGGCTTCCGACCGCGCATTCTCCGCCTACCACCACCAGGTCGCCGGCGTTCGGACCCGCGCCGATGACGCCGTAGCCATAACCGCCGCGAGACTGGTGCAGCGCACCCGTCGCCGTGAACAGGCCCGTGGTCTCATCGAACAGGTCGGTCGCGGTTTGGGTGGTCTGGTGTATGTTCGAGGTCGGTTCGCAGGTCCCGAAATTCGGCGTGGTGCCGTTAGTGGTCCCGCTGTTTACGCCTCCGGCCACTATCACCCGGCCGGCATCTGGTCCGCTGGTGAACAGCTCCGCAGTCGCGATTCGTTGCACGCTCATCCCACCTGGCGCTCCCGGCGTCGCCGATGAGCCGGTGGTCAGCGTCCACGAAAAAGTCGTAGGATTGTAAATCTCGGCCGAGCTGTTGGTAATAAAATCTACAGGCGTAGTCGGCGTGGAGACGCAGGCTGCCGCCTCGCCAGTTATGCCTCCCTCCACTAGAACCTTGCCGGAGGGCAGTATGGTTATCCCGGGCAGCTCGCGCGCCACGTTCATCGGGAAGGTCTGGGTGAACGTCGATGCCGCTATGGCTGCTGACAAGGGCGTAGCCGAGCTCGGGACGAAGACGAACGACTGCGGGGACGACTGACCGAGGAACACTATGTAGTCGCCGCCCGTAACCAGCACCTCGCCGTCATTCAGCAGTTGCGCCGCTGAATCGATCAACCCGCACTGCGCCGTGTCGGCTGCCGCAAATGCACCTATCGCTGACGTTGACGACAATCCTGCGACGGCCGTGTAGGTAAAGGTGCCCGCGCCAATGCCGGTTACGAGGAAGCTTCCGTTGTATCCCGCAATGCCTACGCCATAGCCGGAAACTGTAACGCCGTCACCAACGATCAGGCCGGTCGGATTCGATGCGCTGGTGATTGTTACGGTTGTTCCGCTTTCACTTGCAGACGTGATCGGACTTTGAGGCCCACCGCACGTCGCAGGCAGCCCGGTGACGCATGCCGGCGGTATCGTTCCCGCCGCGCATCCCGGAATGGATCCGGTCGCGGTGAAGGTGTCGGTTGCCGGGTCGTAGATCTCCGCGCTGTTCTGCGCCACCTGTGCGAATTGGCCGTTAACCTCAGGTCCGCATCCCGGCGGCGGAGCCGACAGCGCCAGGAACGTGCTGCCGATCGAGCCGCCCGTGATCAGCACCTTGCCGTCCAGGCCGGTGCCGGAGTTTTTGATCAGGTTCGCGGTCGCGCCGCTGCGCGCGGTCGTCATCTTGCCGGCGGGGTTCTCGCCAAACGCCGTACCAGCCAGGGTAAACGTGTGGGTACCCTCGTCGTACAGTTCAGCGGTTTGCAGCGCGTCGCACTGGAAGCCACTGAAGGATGCTCCACACAGACCGCCTGCAGGGTACGTCTGGGGGTGGCAATACGAGCCGCCTGCAAACAGGATCTTTTGATTAGGCAGCACCACCGCAGTCGCACTCGCCTCGCGCGAATTGAGCAGCGGACCCACCACCGAGAAGACGTCGCTTAGGACCTCATAGATCTCAGCCGAGGGCGTGGAGACGGTGGACGTCGCCAGCGGCACAAAGCCGCCGAGCAACCCGCCCGTGTCGCCGCCTGCGATCAGCACGTCTCCTGCCTGTGCTCCCGGTGTCGGCGTCGCCGTCGGCGTTCCGCTGGTCGAAGTCGCAGTTGCGGTTGCCGTCGCGGTTGCAGTCGCCGTCGCCGTTGCGCTGGTCGAGGTCGGAGTTGGCGTCGGAGTTGCCGTCGCGGTTGCCGTTGCCGTCGCAGTCTTTGTGGCAGTTGCCGTTGCAGTCGCAGTCTTTGTGGCAGTCGCCGTTGCCGTCGCAGTCGAGGTTGCCGTCGCAGTCGCAGTCGGCGTCGGAGTCGCCCTCCTCTGCGTGGCTTTACCCTTCAGATGGACGGTCGCGCTCTTCTTCCCCTTGGTCGCGCCACTGCTAATATTGGTGATGGTGATGTGTGCCGTTTCGTTGTTGCCGCGTCCGATGGGCGTGAACTCAACGCTAACATGCTGGGTTATCCGGGCCGGAAGCGTGAGCGTTCCGCCCGCGGGAGAAACCGCTGGCGGGAATACAATCTTGTAGTCGGCGGCGTCGGTGCCGGTGGGCGCGCCTACCGTTACGGTCATCGGCAGCCCACCTTCGTTCTTGATTTTGAAATACCTGGTCGCGGTCAGCTTGCTCGTGTTGAGGTTGATGACGCCGTAGTTCAGCACCATGGGCGAGACAGAAAGTTTACTTACTGCCCTGTTGCTGTTGCCTGACGACGCATCGTTAGCCGATTGCGCCAACGCCGGTCGTGCAAACACGGCAATCAGAAACAAGAACGAGATACTCATGGCCACGATTGACCGCGTAAACGACTTATTGAAGCGCATCGACTAATTCCTCCCGAGTGGTGTCACAATTGTATGACCGTATTCCGCATTCTGTAAATTTGTCAAGCGACAGATCTCTCGCGAGTTCTGAAAAGAACAAAAACCGCGGCTCTTCGAGCCTCGAATCGCGCCATCGATGGTCAGGATTTGCCAAAAGAAGTGCCGATAAGTTGCTATTTCACTAGAATTGGAGCTTTTTGCTCGAATAAAAATGGCCCCGCCGCTTGACGACCTGACTGGACTACGCCTAAATAACTTCTTCGACGTTGCGATTAGTTAACTTGGTCAGTCGCGTAAGAGAGACTATTTCGGCGCCGCGCGCTTTGCGGTACAGTCCACGGGCGTCGTGAGAAAAGGAGGTCTGACAGTCGCCGCCTTCAAGCCCGCGAGAAAAATGAACCAGCGGCCAGCTAGCGATTTGTCAATTATCGTCCTTTGCTTCGCCCGACGCTTCATCTGCCCTTTGCACTGCTTGCTCGGCGGCATCCTTGTTGGCTCGCGCCTGTGCTACAGCCTGATTGGCCGCATCGATCTGATCCTGCGGCGCGTCGTCGCTCTCGAGCTGATTGCGCGCTTCGATCGCCGAGTCGAGAGATGTCTGTGCCGCATCGGCCGCATCTTGCGCATTCTGGGCGGCGTCCGGCGGGTGAGTATCGTGGTCCGAACCGCTCGCCGGGCTCTGTGCTGCATCATCGTCCTGCGCCCGCGCCGGGGAGGTGTTCCCCGCTGCGAGCACGATGGAGAACGCCAGCGCCGCGATCGCCATCAGCCCAAAGCGCAAGGTCGGCGTGGTGCTTGTCTCTAACCTCATCGCTGCTCACCCCGTTTTCGTTCTAGCCATGATCATAGATTTACGGCCGCGGCATTCGCAAGAGCCGGGCTTGCCCGCGACGGCGCTCAGGGCGCGCCTGGGGGTTGCGATGCGCAGGAGGCGCTTTCTGCAGCGGGGGCGCGATCGATTCTTTCGATTTCACAATTGCGGCCCTGCGCCTGGCGTTCGACGCGGGGCCGTGCGGCGGCTATAAAAACGCCGCACGGCCCCGCCAATGAGAGATCAGCGCGGCGCGGGCGCAGCCGCGGGCGCGGCGGGGGCGGCCGGAGCAGGGGGAGATCCCGGTGCGATGCCTTTCGTTAACGGAGGCATCCCGGGCATTTGCTTAAGGTGCGGAATAATATTTTGCACTTGACCCTTGGTGTCTGATGCGTGCATGAAGAAGGCGGCATATCCTATCCGCGTGAGCATCGCAAACCCCGGTGGGAGCCAGGTTGGAAGGGGACGCCACCGATGCTGAAGGGAAACATGATCGCCATGTTCGTTTCTAAGCCGATATTGGAAGAGATTGAAGGTGTGCTGACGGGGGACAGCTCTCTTGCGCTTGCTGTCTTCTCGTATAGACGATAATACCTTTACGACTATACAGGAGCGCTGCAGTGCCACTCGACATCCGCAACGAAGCAGTCAATCGGCTCGCCAAGAAACTGGACGTGCGCAAGCACCTGAATAAGACCGAGGCCGTGAAGGTGGCCCTGGAGAATGAACTGCGGCGCATCGAGGAGGCGCTGCCTCTGCGCGAAAG
>CABDYU010000094.1_pt1 | contig 44602 bp, 32 predicted proteins | sample 3132011 | NCBI WGS metagenome assembly CABDYU01 (sample SAMEA5534338, study PRJEB31848) | metagenome | biome: tundra; feature: field; material: soil | place: USA | collected 2013-05 | depth 0.45 m | reverse complement strand
ATCCGGAGACGACGACCAACCCGGGATTCGAGGGAACGCTGGCCAACAACATGACGATGGCCACGATTAAACTCAGGTCCCGCAAGTCCGCCTTTGAAAACAACTGCCTCATACCGCGGCTACCACTTCTAGAACAGCCATCGCTCGCGTTCAAGATCCGCCGGCTTTAGGTTCATTTTATCCGCGCAGCAAGCGGGTAACCAGAAAAATTGCGAGCATTCCCATACAGGTGGCGACGCCAACCAATGGAGAGTCGTGCTCGCGAGCTTCCGGCAGTAGATCCGAGGCGCCGATATAAAGAAAAGAGCCGACGAAAAATGCAAGCAGCCACGGCAGGAGTCCCACCCTCAAATTGAACATCAGCGTCGAGGCCGCACCCAGAATCGGCGTTAACATATCCACTATCAGCCAGAAAATGGCACTTCTGCGCGTATTTCCATGCGCAAGAACGACCGTCACGGTGTTCAGTCCGTCGCTGAAATCGTGCGCGATTATGCCGAAGGCAATTAAGAGTCCCATCTCGACGCTCGTCTGAAAGCCGACACCGATCGCAACGCCGTCCAGGAAACTGTGAAAGGCCAAGCCGCCCGCGGACATTGCGCCAAGCTCCGGCTCATGAGCTCCCACCAAGTGAGGGTGTTCGCGGGCACGGTGCATGGCCGTGTAACGTTCAAGTCCGAAGAAGGCAAGGAATCCAAGCGCAGTCATCGGCATGTACGATGCGCCGTGAGGGAAAGCGAAGACCTCCGGTAGTAGGTCGAACAGAGCCACCGCCAACACCGCGCCGGAACTGAAGCCGAGCAGCAAATGAAGCCGGTCGCGCAACCGAATGGCTGCCATCCCGCCCAACCCGGTGGAGATGAGCGTGACTAGAGCAAGAAGTATTGGCGCGAATCGCATGGGTGGATTTGCTCAGAGTTCAATACCGCCCAACTCGAACAGAAACATTCATTTTCCAGGCCAATCGTAACCAAGGTAGTTCCGCGCGCCGCCTTCTACCCGGCCGAAGACTACCATCAAAACTACCTGGCTCTGCACCCGTATCAGCCCTGCATCGTCATCAACGATATGCCGAAACTCGAACGGCTCCGGCAAGACTTCCCCGGGCTGTACCAGCCATAGTCCCGAAGGCGGAGAAGCGCATTACTTCGCGTGGAACAGGCGACGGTGCGATGCAAACCGATCGCGGCGCGATCATGCAGCGGCGTCGCCGCGAATCTCGATTTGACGCATCTCCTCGGCGCGCGTGCGGGCCTGATTGGCGGCACGGCGCGCTGAATCCGTTGTGTGGTAGAGCTCAAGATCGTCGCCGAATTCGCCATCAGCGACCGGGCTGAGCGCGACATCGGTATAATGCTTCGACGCCGGATCGTTCTGGATCTTGCGTCGCAGCCGTTCCAGCCGCCACATGAACCACAGACCGGGCACATAGGTCGCTGACATCTCTCTCGCGCGCCGCATAAAAAACCTGAGCGGGTTCTCGCGCGGAAATCCAGGACGGCGCTGCGTGCGCGGCTTGCGGCGAATGACCCCGCCTTGCAGCGGATGCACCCGCTCGTAGGCGTGACTCCCGTAGAAATAGAAAATCATCGAGGTCATCCGCCGCGTGCGCATTCCGCTGGCGACGGCCCGCTTGATCAGCGTCTCGATGTGCGCCGGCGAATAGTACAGGTGCCACGCCCGCTGGTAGATATCCTGCCACTCGGCGGCGCTCATCCGCGGATGATCGGCGGTCGCATGCTCGGCGTCGTACTTGTTGGTATCCGCTTCCATTCGCTCGCCGCGCAGGTACATCTCCTGGTGATCCCTGGAGCCGGGCAGCGGCGTCAGCATGAAGAACTCCATGATGTCGATCGGGAGTTCGCGCTGGATGATCTGGATGTCGCGCTCGATGCTCTCGGGCGTGTCGGACGGGAAGCCGAGGATGTAGCCGGCGTAGGTCAGAACCTTGGCGCGCTTCCACGCCTGGAGCATCTTGCGGTATTCGGTGATGCGATTCTGATCCTTCGATGCGCCCTTGAGGCTGTCGGGATTGATGCTCTCGAGCCCGATAAAGACTTTCTTGCACCCTGCGCGCACCGACTTCTCCACGAAGTTCGGGATTTTGTGGCACATGGTGTCGACCTGCATGATGATGTTTATCTTCAGCCGGTCGCGGCGCTTGAGTTGGATGATGCGGTCGAGGATCGCTTCCCAGTTCCGATTGCGCGCGAAATTGTCGTCGGTAATGAAAAAGCTCCGCACGCCCTGCGCCGCGTGCGCGCGAATCAATTGCTCGATGTCGTCGGCGCTGCGATAACGTGACTTGCGCCCCTGCACATTTATGATCGTGCAAAAGCTGCAGCTGAACGGGCATCCGCGCCCCGCGTCGAAGCATCCGATCGCCCCGGCATAGCGCTTGACGTACTTAATTGGAAGAAACGGAAGCGGCTCGCCGTCCATCGCCGGCAAATCGGTAATGAAATTGTAAACCGGCGGGAGACGATTCTCGAACGCAGCGACGAGCAGCTCGTCGAGCCGGTGCTCGGCCTCGCCCGCGAACAGCGTGATTCCGAGCGCGAGCGCGTCCTTCATCTCGGGCGGCATCTCGGGAAGCATCGCGAGACATCCGCTGACGTGGAATCCGCCGATCGCGACCTGGATTCCGGCGGCGCGCAGTTCGCGCGCGATATCAACTGCGCGTGCAAACTGGTTGGTTTGCACTCCGATCAACAGCACGACGCCGCGGTTCGAGTTGCGCTTGAACCGGCGAATTATCGAACGCACCGGGACTTTCGCGTTAGTCTCGTCGTGCGCCGCGAGCTCGAGATCAACTCCCTCGCCGAGGATGGCCCGCGCCTGCGCGTCGAGCGCGAGGCCGTAGATACCCGACAGCGAGCTCGACGGCACGAAGCCGCGCCACCATTGGATGAGATAGCCGTCGTCGTCGTAATGCGACGGCTTGATCAGCTCGACCAGAAATCTGGTGCGACCCGCTTCATTCATGATTTTTTCCAGGCATGAGCCACTTACTCTATTGGTTATTCACAATTCTCGCTACCTGCCGCGCCGTCTTCGTCTCGCGCGGAGGATCTTCGATATTCTGCGCGATTGGATCGCGTCGATAGAAAGAGTAGGTATTGCGCTGATACGAGTTGGCGTGCGCTTCTATCCGGGCATCGATAGGACGCGAATCATAACGAGCGGTTACAGAAAGGCGCGAGCTGCGTATAGCAAGCGCGGCAAAGGAGCGAATCTTGGACCTGGATAAATTAGTGGCAGACTTGAAGGAGGAGAGCGACAGGCTCGGTCGAGCTATTGCGGCGCTCTTGGGATCGGCCTTGTCAGGGGGCGGCAAGAAGCGCGTCGGCAGGCCTAAGGGGGTCACATTGAAGAGGCGCAAGCGCGGAGGCCTGACGCCGGAAGGCAGAAAGCGGTTGTCAATCGCGATGAAGAAGCGTTGGGCAGAGCGCAGGAAGATGGGTTTGTAGCGGACTGCCGCAGATCGCCCGTCAGGGCCGCGCATGGCTGGATCGATAAGCTTCTAGCGCTGCGCGGACCCGTTCCGTTTCCGCGACCATGGAATCGATCGCCGTTTGTAGGCCGTCGGTTTGTTCGTGCCTGGCCCGGCCTTCGATCTCACGCAACAAGTCCATCAGGCGCACCGCGCCAAAATGGCCGCAGCTGCCCTTGACCGCGTGTGCGGTCGCCGCAATTCCGGCACGGTCGCCGTGGCTCATCTGCAAGCCGATCGCGCATACGCGTTCGCTCAGGTCGGCAAGAAATAGGTTGATGATTTCGGCGACAAATTGCTCGCCCAGTTCATCGCTTTCGGCGAGCCGGGTAATCGCGCGCATGTCGATCGCGGAAACGCTCGCGGTTTCAATGCTCACTCTTTTTCATCCGCTACCTGGTTCACTCAATCCCACCAGACATGCACAGCACGCCTTCGCACCTGATCGATCCAAGTTGCGTGCCGCGGCAACGCCACGGCCTGCGAAGCGTGACCGACGCCGCCAATGATTGGCTGTGACGGGCAGTCGCGCGCCTTATGAACTCCTGGGAATTATGAACGTCGATGCCGGGTCCGATGCGTGAGCCTCGAGAGTCGTCAAAATCGCACCGCAGTGTCATTTGTTTGTCGCTCCGGGATTCGGGGATGTTTCACTTTGCGCGTGCGACTCCGCGCGGCTCGATCAGCGCCATCAGCCGGCTGGGCATAGCGCTACGAAAGTCCTTTGATGCGCCCGACACTGGATGGCAGAACTTCAGCTCGCACGAATGGAGCGCCAGCCGCCGGGCGGGATCGATTGTCGCGCCATATTTACGATCGCCGACGATAGGATGGCCCAGGCCGGCCATCTGCACGCGAATCTGGTTTTTGCGGCCGGTTTCGAGCGTTAGTTCGACGAGCGACCTGTCTTGACCTGTTCGTAAAACGCGATAGTGCGTGATTGCCGGCTCTCCACCCCGCTCAACACGATGCATCCTGAATGACTTGCTCTCTACCAGATTGTCGCGCAGCGTCCCGTGGGCCTTCGAGGGCGCGCCCTCCACGACGGCAAGGTATTTTTTGGTGACGCTCTTCCAGTTCTGCTGAAGGACCGCCTGGATCGGGCGACTTCTTGCAAACATCATCAAGCCGGAGGTCTCGCGGTCGAGTCGATGCACGATGAAGGCCTGTTGCAGCGGCGATTTTGTGAGCGCCTTCAGATGTTCGTTGAGGATCCGATGCGCAGTTCTCTCTTTCTCGCCCTCCGATCCCATCGACAGCAGCCCCGCTCGTTTGTCGACCACGACGATATCATCGTCGAGATAAATAATTTTCAGGCCATGGTGCTCAAGCGACGCGGCGGGGATTTGCTTGCCTGCGGCGATAGTCACAACGTCGCCCGGCTCCAACTGGGTATCATGCCTGACCGTGGTCACTCGCTTTACGGTCACCGCCCGGAAGCGCAGAAGATCTTTTGCCTGTTTGCGCGACAGTCCGAGCGGAGTGCTGAGCAGATACGGCAGCAGCTCGCATCGCGACGAGACATTAAACTGACGGTCATGCGTGATCATTGCGGTAATGATCCGAATATTGCGCGACTGTGTCGATACGCATCAGCACGGCAGGTCGGTGGTGCTATGGGCGACAGCCTCGGATCTGCGCGAATGACATCTTAAATTAACGAATCTAATAATTTTGCCAAGGCTTCCGCGAAGTCGCGCAGATGTTCTCTTTGTTACGGGAGATAGACGAGAGATAGCATCGAATAGGCACGTCGATTGCACCGCGTTCTATTGCCGTGAACGATGAATTCGAATCGCCTTTAGCATGCCCGGATGCGTTCGAAGCTCTAATCTCGAGGCTTCGTGAAATCCGTCGGTCGCTGATCAGGCACGAAGGTGACCTTCACAAGCGCGCATCGACTGTGCATCCCGCGTATCGAAAAAGCGCGATCAATTTGATCCATTATCTGGCGCTTAGACGCCAGGATATTCGGACACTCCAGGACGAACTCGCGGCTCTCGGTCTCTCATCGCTCGGCAGAACAGAAGCTCATGTGATGAGCACGCTAAATGCAGTGCTCGTAGCTCTCCATCATATGGCAGGGCGGAAGATTGAAGCGCCGGCGCCGTCGGAATGTCCGGGCTTTCGCGAGGGCAGGTCGATCCTCGCGGAGCATACCGAGGCGCTACTCGGTCCTGCGCCCGAGCATCGCGACGTCCGCATCATGGTGACGATGTCGGCTGAGGCTGCAGATGACTATTCGTTGGTGCGCGACCTGGTTTCCCACGGAATGAACTGTATGAGGATAAACTGCGCGCATGATACCCCGGAAATCTGGGGCCGGATGGCCGATCATCTGGAGCGCGCGCGGCAGGAATTGGGTTTGCCCTGCCGTATTCTAATGGATATCGCCGGGCCGAAGCTCCGAACTGGGCCGTTAGAACCGGGGCCCCAGGTAGTCGTGTGGCATCCCACGCGCGATAGCTTTGGACGCGTGACGGAACCCGCGCGAATCTGGCTTACTTCTGCGCCGCCGGGCCACCCTACTCCCTCGGGTGCCGACGCCGCATTGCCGGTGCCAGCGCAGTGGCTTGATGAGGTCAAACCAGGAGAACGCATTCACTTCAAAGATGCGCGCGGGAAACGACGACTTCTCGAAGTGGTCGGCACCGGCGAGGCGGGGCGATGGGCTCAGTGCAGCCAAACCGCATACGTTACACCGGGAACAGTTTTGTTGCGCGTCGAGGTGGGCAACGACGCAACGCGCGAAGCGCAGGTGGGAGATTTACCGCGCCGCGCGCAAGGAATCCTGCTTCGCAAAGGCGACTTCCTGCTGCTCACGGGCGAACCCATCGTGGGCAAAAGCGCTTCGCCCGATTCGGACGGACGGACGCTCAGTCCTGCGACGATCTCGTGCACGCTGCCGGAGATTTTCTCGATGGTTCGCGCGGGCGAGAAGATTTGGTTCGACGACGGCAAAATAGGCGGAATCGTTAGGGAGGTCGAGCCTGGCGCGCTTCGCATCGAGATTACCGAGGCCAAATCAGGCGGGGATCGCCTCGGAGTCGACAAAGGAATTAATCTGCCCGATACGAGCATCAGCCTGCCCGCACTTGCGCCGAAAGATCTCGAAGACCTTGAGTTTATCGTTCGACACGCGGACCTGGTCGGGATGTCATTCGTGCGCCATGAGCGCGACGTCGTTCAACTTCAATCGCGACTGCGGGAGCTTGGCGGCGGTCATTTGGGAATCGTGCTGAAAATCGAGACGCGCCAAGGCTTCGAGCGCTTGCCTAACCTCATGCTTGCTGCGATGCGGCAGCAACCAGTGGGTATCATGATCGCACGGGGAGATCTGGCGGTGGAGTGCGGCTATGAACGGATGGCGGAAGTTCAGGAGGAAATTCTGTGGATTTGCGAGGCGGCGCATTTGCCCGTCATATGGGCAACGCAGGTGCTCGAGTCTCTCGCCAAAAAAGGTCAGGCATCTCGCGCAGAAATCACTGACGCGGCGATGGGAGAACGAGCCGAATGCGTGATGCTGAACAAGGGACCGCACATTGTCGCGGCGGTCAGCGCGCTCGACGACATCCTGCGCCGCATGCAGGATCATCAGTCCAAGAAGTCGTCGCGCCTGCGCCCGCTGCATTTGAGAGCTACGGAAGAATCTGAGAAATTGTAGTCTAACTCGGGCGAGATAAATCGGCGAGCTTTATGCAGAGGCTCGCGGCCCGCGTTCTGATATTCTAAGCGAGGGGGCGACCCGCGAACGCGGTTGTTCGTTGTTCGCTGTTCGTTGCATCGCGTGCGCATTTTTTTTTGCGCAGTTCGCGCATCAGTCAGCTCGTGGCCGGGTCATCCGGATCGAGAGGCAAGTTTTTTTGAACTTCGTATTTTTTCGCGCGCCTAAGAAACCGGCAGCCTCTTTCGCGCATATCGACGAGCCGATCCGTGCGGAACTGTTCAGCGTCGAGCGCCTGGAACAGCATGGCGAGACGCTGGCGGTTGCGCAGCGCGTCACGGCCTATCCCGGCCGCGGACGGCCGATGGCGGCGCGCGTGCGCGACAACGGGCGAGCATTGCTCGAGGCGTATCGCGGCATCGCGGGCGCAATCCGCGAGGAACGCGCGATCACGCCGGCCGCGGAGTGGCTGGTCGATAACTTTCATGTCGTCGAAGAGCAGATTCGCGAAATTCGCGATGACCTTCCGCGCGGATACTATCGGCAACTGCCCAAGCTCGCCGATGGCCCGCTGGAAGGGTATCCGCGCGTTTTCGGGATCGCGTGGGGCTACGTCGCGCATACCGACAGCTACTTCGATCCGCAGACGCTCGCCAGGTTCGTGCAGGCTTACCAGCGCGTGCAGCCGCTGACGATCGGCGAGCTATGGGCGGTCGCGATTACGCTTCGGAGCGTGCTCGTCGAAAACCTGCGGCGCTTGGCTGAACAGATGGGCCACAGCCGTGCGCAACGCCGGCATGCCGACCTGCTGGCGAACAGGCTGCTGGGATCGCATGGCCGCGACGCTGAGCCGGTAGAGGCAGTGTTCAAGGATTTGGATAAGTCGCCGCTGTCGGCGGCCTTCGCGGTGGAGATGGTTCAGCGCCTGCGCGATCAGGATCCCAAGGTGACGCCGGCGCTGCGGTGGCTGGACCAGCGGCTGCTGGCGCAGGGAACCACGGCAGACGAGATCGTCCGTCAAGTGCATCAGGGGCAGGGCGCGATGAACGTTACCGTCCGCAACGTGATCACGAGCATGCGTCTGCTGTCGGCGGTTGACTGGGCGGATTTTTTCGAGAGCGTGAGCGCGGTCGATGCGGTGCTGCGCGCGGCCAGCGACTTTGCCGCGATGGACTTTGCCACGCGCGATCGCTACCGGCACGCGATCGAAGAACTTGCACGAGGTTCGGGGCACACCGAAATCGAGGTTGCTCAAAGCGCGATTGATTCGGCGCGGGGTGCGGCATCCGAAGTGCCGAACGGCAACGGCGCGAGGGCGCGGCGCGAGCACCATCCGGGCTACTACCTGATTTCAGAGGGGCGTCACTCTCTGGAAGCGCAACTGGGATTTCGCGCCCCGGTCCGCGACTGGATAGCGCGCGCCAACGCGGCCGCCGGAATCGCGGGCTACCTGGGCACGATCGCGATGGTCACCGCGATCATCGTCGCGGGCGCCATGCTGGCCATGGCGGACGCGCAAATCGGTGGATGGACCCGGTTCATTCTCGCGATGCTCGCGATAATCCCCGCGATGGAGGCGGCGGTCGCGATCGTCAATCGGGCAGTTACGACTTTCATCGGTCCCGCTATCATTCCCGCCCTCGAGCTTCACGATGGCGTGCCGCCGAGCCTGCGCACGATGGTCGTGATACCGACTTTGTTGACCACACGCGCTGAGATCGACGAGCAGATCGAGCGTCTCGAGGTTCATTACCTGGCGAGTTCGGACGGCGAGCTGTACTTCGCGATCCTCTCGGACTGGGACGACTCCGCGACCGAAACCGCGCCCGGCGACGACGACCTGCTCGCCGCAGCCACAGCAGGGATAGCGCGCCTGAACCAAGGTCACGGACCGGGGCCGGGCGGCAAGCGATTTCTATTGCTCCATCGCCGGCGCATCTGGGACGAAGCCGAAGGCGTCTGGATGGGGTGGGAGCGCAAGCGCGGCAAGCTGCACGAGCTGAATCTGCTCCTGCGCGGCGCGACAGATACGACGTTTATCGCATCGGATCGACATCCGCCGGCGGTTCCTGAGGGCGTGCGCTACGTGATCACGCTCGACGCAGACACGCGTATCCCGCGCGGCGCCGCCAAGCGGATGGTCGGCAAAATGGCGCATCCGCTGAACGCTCCACGATTCGACAAGCAATGCGGGCGGGTGGTCGAAGGTCACGGGGTTCTACAGCCGCGAATCACGGCTTCATTGCCGACCCGCCGCGAGGGATCGGTTTTTCAGCGCGTCTTTTCCAGCACCAGGGGCATGGATCCGTACGCGTTCGCAGTTTCCGACGTTTACCAGGATCTTCTGGATGAGGGCTCTTACAGCGGCAAAGGGATTTACGATGTGGACATGTTCGAAGCGGCGCTGGCGGGGCGCGTCCCGGACAATACACTTCTGAGCCACGATCTTTTCGAAGGAACTTTCGCGCGCTCGGGATTGGTGTCTGACATCGAACTGGTCGAGGAGTTTCCATCGCGCTACGACGTTGCCGCCGCCCGACAGCATCGATGGACCCGCGGCGATTGGCAATTGATCCCGTGGATTCTCGGCCATGGTTCCAGCGCCGGCACGGCAACGACGGTCCCGCGCGACGGCCGGTCATCGATCCCGCCGCTCGGGCGCTGGAAAATGATCGACAACCTGCGCCGCACGCTGTCGGCGCCGATGGCGTTTTTGGCATTGATGGCGGGATGGCGGCTTCCTGAAGCCGCTGCTGCGATTTGGACCGGGTTCATTGTCGCGACGATCGCGACTGCGCCGATGCTCCCGTTCCTGACCGGAATCATCCCGCGGCGGCTTGATATCTCCAAGCGCAGCCATATCCGCGCGGTCGTCACTGATCTGGTAGTCGGGCTCTCGCAGCTCGCGATGATGCTGACCTTGCTCGCGCATCAGGCGTGGCTGATGAGCGACGCGATTTCGCGAACGCTCCACCGTTTGTACGTGAGTCATCGGTTGATGCTCGAGTGGACGACCGCGGCGCAGGCCAAGCGGACGAGTCGTCTCGACGTTCGCGGCTTTTACGCCATGATGGCCGGCGCTACGGTGCTCGGCGCCGCGGCGGCGATCTTCGTCGCATGGGCAGGCCAGGGCGGCGCAATCGTCGCGGTTCCCTTCGTGATCCTGTGGATGCTGTCGCCTGCCGTCGCGCGATGGGCAAGTCTTCCCCCGCGAATCGAGGGCACGAAGCCGCTCTCGATCGCCGACACGAGGGCGCTTCGACTGAGCGCACGGCGCACGTGGCGTTATTTCGAGAAGTTCGTGACCGCGGAAGACAACATGCTGCCGCCCGACAATTTCCAGGAAGACCCCAAGCCCGTGCTGGCTCATCGGACTTCGCCCACCAACCTTGGACTGTATCTGCTCTCGGTCGTCGCGGCTCACGATTTCGGCTGGATGGGAACCCATGAAACCGCCGAGCGGCTGGGCGCGACGCTCGACACGATGAAGCGCCTGGAGCAGTTCCGCGGCCACTTCTACAACTGGTACGCCACGCGCGACCTGCGGCCGCTGGACCCCAGGTACGTATCGTCGGTGGACAGCGGCAATCTCGCGGGGCATCTGATCGCGCTGGGCAACGCATGCCGCGAGATGATCTCGCGGCCGATTGTGGACAGGCAATGGCTCAAGGGAATCGAAGACTCGATCGCGCTCGTTCGCGAGGCGCTCGGCCCGCTGGCCGCCGACCGGCGAAGCCACACTGTCACTCCAAGGCAGCTGGAGGAAGCGCTCGACGCCATAGCGCCGTTGATCCAGTCGGATCCGCGAACCGTGGTGGAACTCACCGCGTGGTTGGCGGAACTTGAGATTCAGAGCGATTCGATCAGTGACATTGCGCGCGCGTTGACGCTGGAGCGCGCCGACTGGGCCGCCGCCGAGGTGCTCGCATGGGCTGAAGCGCTCCGAGCATGCATCCGCAGTCATCGACGCGATGTCGAATTGCTAAAGCCGTGGTCAACTCGCGGCGCTCGCGACGCGACTTTCGACGCTCCCGCAGCCCAGCTCGATTCGATACCGACTTTGGGCGATCTGCCAGACCTGTATGATGAGGCGATCGGATCCCTGAAGCGCCGGAGCGACGAGCGCCCGGCTGATGCCGGCGCCGGCGCGATTGGCGCGGCGCCCGGATCAATCGACCCGACTCTCGATGCGCTTGCGCGCGCCCGCGATGCGGCCAAATCGCTCGAGCGGCAACTGACCGGGCTGGCCGCAACCGCGGGCAAGATGTTCGACGCGATGCAGTTCGACTTCCTGTTCGATCCCGCGCGCCAACTGCTGTCGATTGGCTACCGGGTCACGGACGGGAGCCTCGATTCCAACTGCTACGACTTGCTTGCTTCCGAGGCGCGGCTGGCGAGTTTTGTCGCAATCGCAAAGGGGGAAGCACCCGTCAGGCACTGGTTCCGCCTGGGGCGCGCCATGACGCCGGTCGATCGCGGCTCGGCGCTGATTTCATGGTCGGGATCGATGTTCGAGTACCTGATGCCGTCGCTGGTGATGCGCGCGCCGCCGGGGAGCCTGCTCGAGCAAACCAATCGGCTGGTTGTTCGCCGGCAGATGAAGTACGGCGCCGAGCTTGGGATTCCGTGGGGTGTCTCGGAATCCGCGTACAACGCGCGCGACCTCGAGCTTACCTATCAGTACTCGAACTTCGGGGTGCCCGGACTCGGCCTGAAGCGGGGGCTTAGCGAGAACGCGGTGATAGCACCCTACGCTACGGCGCTGGCGGCGATGGTGGATCCGGAAGCCGCCGCGCAGAATTTCTCGCGGCTGTTAATCGCCGGCGGGCTTGGGCATTTCGGCTGGTACGAGGCGCTGGACTACACGCCGTCGCGCGTTCCCGAAGGTGAGAGCGTCGCCATCGTGCGTGCATACATGGCGCATCATCAGGGGATGACGCTGGTGGCTCTTGCCGACGCGCTGAACACTGGCGCGATGCGCACGCGGTTTCACGCCGAACCCATGATCCAGGCGACTGAGCTGCTGCTGCAGGAGCGAACGCCGCGCGACGTCGCGGTGGCGCGCCCGCGTGCCGAAGAGGTCAAGGCGGAAGCCAATGTCCGCGAGAGCACTCCGCCGACGATTCGCCGGTTCCATTCGCCGCACGATCTGATCCCGCGCACGCATCTGTTATCCAACGGCAGGTACACCGTGATGATCACCGCGGCCGGCTCGGGCTTCAGCCGCTGGCACGACATGGCGGTCACGCGATGGCACGAGGACGTGACCTGCGATTCGTGGGGGACCTATGTCTTCATCCGCGATGTGAACAGCGGCAAGGTCTGGTCGGCGGGTTTTCAACCAGCCGGTGTCGAGGCGGACAGCTACGAAGTCGAGTTCTCCGAGGATCGGGCGGAAATCGTGCGGCGCGACGGCAGCATGACGACGACGCTCGAAGTCGCAGTGTCGCCCGAAGATGACGCCGAAGTTCGGCGCGTGTCGATTTCGAATCTCGGCAATCGCGTCCGCGAGATTGAGCTGACCTCGTACGCCGAAATCGTGCTGGCGCCCGAGGCGTCGGACACTGCGCATCCGGCCTTCTCCAAGATGTTCGTGCAGACGGAGTTCGATGCCGAGGTCGGCGCGCTGCTGGCGACGCGGCGACTCCGCTCGCCCACCGACGTGCCGGTCTGGGCGGCGCATCTGGCGGTGGCCGAAGGAGAGTCCGTAGGCGAGATACAGTTCGAGACCGATCGCGCGCGGTTTCTTGGGCGCGGGCGGGATGTCCGCGATGCAATTTCGGTGATCGACGGGCGGCCGCTCTCGGATACGGTGGGCACCGTTCTCGATCCGATCTTCAGCGTCCGCCGGCGGCTGCGAATACAGGCAGGAGCGACGGCGCGCGTAGCGTTCTGGACCATCGTCGCGCCGACGCGGGCCGAAGCGCTCGACCTGGTGGACAAGCATCACGACTCGAGCGCATTCGAGCGCGCGGTGACGCTGGCGTGGACGCAGGCTCAAGTGCAACTGCATCACCTGCGGGTTGAAGCCGACGAAGCGCATCTTTTTCAGCGTATCGCCAATCGCGTGCTCTACTCGGACCCGACCCTGCGGCCTTCGTCCGACCTGCTCAAGCGCGCCGCGGGCGGACAATCGAAGCTATGGCCCAGCGGGATTTCCGGCGACCTGCCCATCGTGCTGGTTCGGATCGACGAGCTAGGGGATTTGGAGATCGTGCGCGAGCTGGTGCGCGCTCATGAATATTGGCGGATGAAGCGGCTGTGCGTCGATTTGGTGATTCTGAACGAGCGGCCCCCGTCATACGATCAAGACCTGCAAATCGCGCTCGAGGCCATGGTTCGGTCCAATCCGGCGCGGTCGTCTTCCGACGGGCAAGGCGCATGCGGAAATGTATTCGTGCTGCGCTCCGATCTGGTTTCGGTCGAGCTGCGAAACGTTCTGCAGACCGTGGCGCGAGCGGTGTTGCTGAGCAGGCGCGGGACCTTATCCGAGCAAGTCAAACGGCTGGAGATGTTTGCGCCGGCGGCAGCCCCGCCACCGCGGCGAACCCCTGCGACAGGCCGGGCGGAGATCTCGACGCCGCGGCGCGAGCTCGAATTTTTCAACGGCCTTGGCGGGTTTGCGGCCGACGGCCATGAATACGTGACGATTCTCGGCGAGGGACAATGGACGCCGGCGCCGTGGATCAACGTGATCGCAAATCCCTCGTTCGGCTTCCAGGTCTCGGTCGATGGCGCGGGCTACACTTGGGCAATCAACAGCCAGCAGCATCAGATTACGCAGTGGTCAAACGATCCGGTGAGCGATCGTCCCGGCGAGGTGATCTACGTTCGCGACCTGGATAGCGATGAGCTGTGGGGACCGACCGCGATCCCGATTCGCGAGGATGTCGCGCCGTACGTCGTTCGCCACGGCCACGGCTACAGCGTCTTCGAGCACACCTCGCACGGAATTTCACTCGAGTTGACGCAGTACGTGCCGGTGGACGACTCGATCAAGATTTCGCGGCTGAAGATTCGAAATCTCTCGGCGCGCGCGCGGCGTTTGTCGATCACCGCATACGTGGAATGGGTGCTCGGCACTTCGCGCGGCGCATCCGCCCCGTTCATCGTGACCGAGATCGAGCCCGAAACCCACGCGGTACTCGCGCGCAACTCCTTCAGCACCGAATACGGAAGTCGAATCGCATTCGCAGACTTGAACGGCCGGCAACTGTCATGGACGGCGGACCGAACTGAGTTTCTCGGCCGCAACGGCGCGCTGGACAATCCCGCGGCGCTCGCGGAAGGCAGGCCGCTGTCCGCCAGAGCCGGAGCCGCGATCGATCCGTGCGCGGCGCTGCAAACGACCCTGTCTCTGAGGCCCAACGCCGTGACCGAGGTCGTTTTCCTTCTCGGTGAGGCGGAGACCAGGGCGGAGGCGATCTCCTCGATTAAAAAATATCGTGGCGCGGACCTCGATTCGGTTTTGGCCGCCGCCGTGCATCGATGGGACGGCTTGCTGGACACGGTTCAGGTAAAGACTCCAGACCGTTCGATGGACGTCATGCTCAATCGATGGCTGCTGTATCAGACCCTGGCGTGCCGCGTCTGGGCTCGATCGGCCTTCTACCAGGCGGGAGGCGCGTACGGCTTTCGCGATCAGCTCCAGGACGTGATGGCGTTGACGGTGGCGCAGCCCGCGACGGCGCGGGAGCAACTGATCCGCGCGGCGGCGCGCCAGTTTGTCGCTGGCGACGTGCAACATTGGTGGCTTCCGCCCGCGGGCCAGGGAGTTCGCACCCGCATCGCCGACGATCGCGTCTGGCTGCCGTTCGCAGTGGCTCATTATATAGAGGTGACGGGCGATCTGGGCATTCTCGAGGAAACGGTCCCCTTCCTTGACGGTCCGGAGTTGCATGCCGGCGAGGATGAATCGTTCTTTCAGCCCACGGTCTCCGAGCAGCGCGGCACGATCTTCGAACACTGCGCGCGGGCGCTCGACCATAGCCTCGCGGTTGGCATCCACGGAATCCCGCTGTTCGGGTCGGGCGATTGGAACGATGGCATGAATCACGTCGGCGAGGCGGGCAAGGGCGAGAGTACCTGGCTCGGGTGGTTCCTTTACACGACGCTGCTGGCGTTTGCGCCGTTGGCGGAAACCCGCCGCGAGGATGCGCGCGCTTCGACGTGGCGGCGTCGCGCAAATGCGCTTGCGGGATCGCTGGAGCGCGAAGGATGGGACGGCAACTGGTATCGGCGCGGTTACTTCGATGACGGGACGCCGCTCGGCTCGGCCGGCAATCTCGAATGCCGAATCGATTCGATCGCGCAGTCGTGGAGCGTAATCTCCGGCGCCGGAAGTCCGGTCCGCGCTGCTGCCGCGATGGCGGCGGTTGACGAATACCTGGTTCGCCGCGAAGACGGCCTGGTGCTGCTATTCACCCCGCCGTTCGATCACACTCCGCTGGACCCCGGATATGTCAAGGGCTATCCGCCCGGCATCAGGGAGAACGGCGGCCAATACACACACGCCGCGCTGTGGTCCGTGATCGCGTTTGCGATGCTCGGTGATGGCGACAAGGCCGGCGAACTGTTCTCGCTACTGAACCCGATCAATCATGCCAACACCCGCGCAGGAATCCATCGCTACAAAGTCGAGCCGTACGTCGTGTCCGCCGACGTGTACTCCGTGCCGCCGCACGTCGGGCGGGGAGGATGGACATGGTACACAGGCTCGGCGGGATGGATGTATCGGGCGGGTCTCGAGTGGATATTGGGCTTTCGTGTCCGCGGCAAAACGCTACTGATCGATCCGTGCATCCCGACCAAATGGCCGGGCTTCGAGATTGTCTATCGATATGGCTCGACCCGATATGAAATCGCGGTCGAAAACCCACGCAGCGTTAGTCGCGGAGCGAGCAGCGTGAAACTCGACGGCAACGCGCTCGCCGGGCGCCCAGCGCAGATCGCCCTCGCCGACGACGGCATCACGCATCGAGTGCGGATTGTACTTGGCTGATTGTGCGATGGTCGGCGATAGTAAAATAAGTAATAGAGTATATTTAGTCAGTTTGTTCTCCTGAGCACCGCATTCACGTTAATTTGGATTACTCATTTTGACATTCCGAATGGCTAAAGATATTATCGACTAGTCGGAATCGATGTAGGATTCGAGGCCGACTCTGGTCCAGCCCAACAGTGGCCCTTCCGCTCGCCTTCGACCGCGTTTCGCTAGACCATCGCAAATCGACAGAGAATAAGGCTTGAGGAGGTCCGTACGAGACGAACCGGTCCTATGGTATTGCTGCCCATGGAAATAAAATTGATGAAAAACAAATGGAATAAAATGATTACGTTGTTAGGTGCGATTCTGGCGCTCACGATCGCAGCGCCGGCATTCGCGCAGTATGGTTCCGGCTATGCCGGCCAAGGCTACTACGGAGGGCCGGGAGAAGCCGGATGGGGAGCATACGACCGTAATCACATCTGGCACGGTGCCCGATGGTGGCATGACCACGAGATCATGTGGTTCTACGAGAATCATCCGGAATGGGTCGTCATGGACGGGCTGTGGCTCAATGAAGATGGCGACTACGACAACTACGGCACTTGGCACAATGGCTACTGGTGGCATGAAAACGACCCGGATTTCTTCTACAGCAATCATCCAAATTGGGTATCGTGGAATTCGCGGTGGCTTGGCGAGGACGGCGACTACGACGCCCAGCACAACTGGCATTACGGCGCATGGTGGTACAACCAAGACCCGAATTGGGTTTCCGCCCACCATCCCAACTGGATTAGCCGACACCAAAACTGGGTGAGTCATACCGAGAAGCAGGACCATCGAGCGCCGATGCGCCAACATTGGGTAAGCAACCGCCCGAATCAGCAGCAGAACCAGGCGAATCGCAACGAGCAGGCGACGCGCCAGCAGCAGAACCAGGCGAATCGCAACGAGCAGGCGACTCACCAGCAGCAGAACCAGGCGAATCGCAACGAGCAGGCTACGCATCCGCAGCAGGCGCGTCCGCAGCAGGCGCGTCCGCAGCAGGCGCGTCCGCAGCAGGCCCCTCATCAGGAGAAGCAGGCGACTCATCAGCAGCAGTCGTCTCGCCAGCAGCAGGCGCGTCCGCAGCAGGCCGCTCATCAACAGGCGTCTCGCCAGCAGCAGGCGCGTCCGCAGCAGGCCGCTCATCAACAGGCGTCTCACCAGCAGCAGGCGCGTCCGCAGCAGGCCGCTCATCAACAGGCGTCTCGCCAGCAGCAGGCGCGTCCGCAGCAGGCCGCTCATCAACAGGCGGCTCGCCAGCGGCCTGAACAGAACAAGCAAGCGAATGCGGGTCACGCGAGCGGGCACGAAGCAAAGAACTAATCGCGGGTGCGATACCGCCTGAACAGGCGTACCGCTTCCGATACTCAGATCGAATGGCCTCGCCGGTCCTTATGACGGCGAGGCCGCTTCGCGTTAACTACAAATCGATGATCGCCGCCGCCGGTCCACTCATCGCGGCGATTGACCGGAGCGGCCCCCTGTCACTTAGCGGCGGTGAGCTTGTCGACCTCGGCCAGTTCCTCGGCGGACAATTTCCAACTTCCCGCCTTCACATTCTGGGTGACCTGCTCGGGGCTGGTCGCGCCGGAAATTACGCTGGAAACCTCCGGCTGCGACGCGAGCCATCCCACGGCCAGCTCGAGCATCGTGTGCTCCCGGCCGCGCGCGAATTTCTCGAGCCGTTCGAGCGTCGCGAAGTTTTTGTCGGTGAGGGCCTGCTGCGCCATCCGTTGCACCAGAGAAAGCCGGGTGCCCTTTGGCGGCTCGGCGCCACGCCGGTATTTTCCGGTCAGAAATCCACTAGCCAGTGGAAAGTAGGGCAGGATACCCAATGCGAACTGGCGGCATGCGGGGACGAGCTCGCGCTCGATGCGGCGGTCGAGCAAGTTGTACTGGTTTTGTGCGGAGATGTACGAGGCAAGCCCGCGGCTGCGCGATATCCAGAGCGCATCGACGGTCTGCCACGCGGCGAAGTTACTACATCCGATATAGCGGACCTTGCCGGCGCGAACGAGATCGTTCAGCGCCTCGAGAGTTTCCTGTTGCGGCGTCTCCGCGTCCGGGGCGTGAATCTGATACAGATCGATATAGTCAGTGCCCAGCCGTTTAAGGCTCGCCTCGGCGGCCGCCATGATGTAGCGGCACGACGCGCCGCGCAGGTAGGGACCGTCGCCCATCGCCATGCCGAATTTGGTCGCGACGACGACCTCGCGACGGCGATCTCCGAGCGCCTTCCCGAGCAGCTCTTCGGAGCCGCCCCGATTGCCGTATATGTCGGCGGTGTCGAACAGCGTGATGCCGTCGTCGAGCGCCTGATGCACCACGGCGCGCGTCTGCTCCTCGTCGCATCGCATGCCAAAGTTGTTGCATCCCAGTCCGACGGCCGAAACCTTGAGTCCCGAGTTGCCAAGCTTGCGATATTCCACGATTGCTCCTTTCGGCGTGCGGCTTCAGCATCCCGCCGACAACGGCCGCCTGCGACTATTCGATTCCGTAGCGTCGGCGCTTGCGCCACAGCGTCGTGACGTTGATGCCGAGCGTGTCGGCGGCCTCTTCGAGCGTGGCGCTGGCGGCGAGCACGCGCGCGATGTGCTCGCGCTCGACTTCATCGAGGCTGGCAGCATTGGGGAGGCCGCTGAGCGCCTCGGTCGAATCGTGAAACAGCGAATCGGGCAGGTCATCGGGCGCGATCGTCTCGCCATGCATCAGGACTGTGCCGCGTTCGATCGCGTTGCGAAGTTCGCGCACATTTCCGGGCCATCGATAGCGCGTGAGCGCCGCGGTCGCTCCGGGTGAAAATGCCAGGCCGGGATGCGAATTGCGCACGGCGGCGACGTTCAGCAGCCATTGCGCGAGCGGCAGAATATCCTCGCGCCGTTCGCGCAACGGAGGCACGCGAAGGGCGATGACGTTGAGGCGGTAATAGAGATCCTCGCGAAAGTGATGCGCGGCGACTTCGGTCTCGAGGTCGCGATTGGACGCCGCGATTATTCGCGCATCGACGTGAATCGTGCGTTCGCCGCCGACGCGCTCGAAGTTCTGATCCTGCAGAAAGCGCAGAAACTTGGTCTGCAGGGTCGGCGTCAAGTCTGCTATCTCGTCGAGGAAAACAGTCCCGCCGTTGGCCGCCTCGAGCCGCCCGGGCTTGTCCTTGACCGCGCCGGTGAACGCGCCGCGGACGTGCCCGAACAACTCGCTCTCCAGAAGTTCTTCCGAGAGCGTGGTGCAATTGACGACGACGAACGGCTTGCTCTGGCGCCGGCTCCATCGATGGATCTGCCGGGCGATAATGTTCTTGCCGGTGCCGCTCTCGCCGGTGAGCAGTATAGTCGCGTCGCTGGCGGCGGCCTGGCGGGCAGTTTCGAGCAGGTGTTGCATCGCGGGGCTGCGCGAGTCGAGCAGCGGCTCCTCATCGATGGCGCTGCGCAGTGCGCGATTTTCCGCCTGAAGGACCCCGACCTGCAGCGCGCGATTGACGGTGTGCTGAATCTGCTCGAGCGAGAACGGCTTGGTGACATAGTCGTAGGCGCCGGACTTCATCGCCTCGACGGCATTTTCAACGGTCGCATAAGCAGTCATCAGAATCACCAGGCACTCGGGTGCGCGCCGCTTGATCTCGCGCAGCAGTTCCAGCCCGCTCATCTCGGCCATCCGGTAGTCGGTCAGAACCAGATCGAACTGCGTCTCGGCGAGCATAGCCACGGCCTGCGTGCCGTTCTCGGCCGCGCGAACCTCGTGGCCAAGCGACTCGAAAAACGAGACGAGACTTCGGCGGATATTGCGCTCGTCATCGACAATGAGCAGCTTGGCCATCAAATCTCCGGTGCGGCGGGAATTTCGACGATGAATCGGGAGCCGTGAGAGTTGGCGCTCTCGACGAAAATCCTGCCGCCATGGGCCTCGACTATTTCCTTGACGATCGACAGTCCCAGCCCGGCCGATCCCTTTTCGAGCCCGTCGGAACCGTACTGCACGAAACGCTCGAAAATATAGTCTTTCAGCTCGGGCGGAATTCCGGGCCCCGAGTCGGTGACTTCCAGCCGCGTGGCCTGCTTGGCGCCGAGCGTCGAGACTTTGATAGTTCCACCGGCCGGGGTGTAGCGCAGCGCGTTGCCAAGCAAGTTTGAAATCACCCACGAGAGCTTGACCGGGTCGCCGATAACCTCGGGCACCGATTCGATCTGCTCCTGGATCTCGACGTGCTTCTCGCGCGCCTGGATTGCGAAGCGCCTGCTCACGTCGGCCGCCAGTCGGGCAAGATCGAGACGCTTTTGCGCAACGGCGATCGCGGGAATCTCTCCGCGCGCGAGGTTGAGCAGGTTGTCGGTAAGCTGACGCATCCGCGAGCATTCTTCCAGGATCACCTGCAGCAGTTCGTTGCGTTTCGGATTTAAATCCTGCACGTCCCGGCTCAGCAGCTCCGCCGACAGCGCAAGCGAGGTCAGCGGGGTCCTGAGTTCGTGCGACAGGGTGGCGACCAGGTTGGTGCGGGCGCGATCCTGATCGCGGAGGTACGTCACGTCCTGCAGAATCAGCAGCGTGCCGAGCGACTTGCCGACCGTATGATGAAGCGGAACAGACTTCAGCACGTAGGAATGCTCGCGGCCGCGGACGTGAAGATCGATTTCAGTGCGCTGGCCGTCCGGCCCGGCCCTCTGCAGTGTGCGCAGCGCATCGCGAACGCGGAGGTAATGAGGATGGTTGCTGCTGAGATCGTCGAACGGGCTGCCGAGTGCTTCCTGAACATCGACGCCGAGGATCAGCGACGCGATCTCATTTATGTGCGCAACGATTCCTTCCGTGTCGATTAGCACGACCCCGTCTTCGAGGCTCTCGATGATCGCTTCGGTCTTGCTCGTTTCGTAAACCAGCCGCTCGACGTTGAGCTTGTTGTACTGCTCGAGTCGCTCGGCCATCTGGTTGAATTCGCGCGCGACCGCTTCGAGCTCGGCCAGCGGCTGGGGGCCAAGCCGCATCTGCGACTTGCGCAGACTGATTCCGCGCAGCCGCTCGGCGAGTTCCGTCAGCGGCTTTGACAGCCGCCATCCCAGCCCCCACGAGACCGCGGCGCCCACCAGCAGCACCAGCGCAAGCCCGCCGGCGAATTCGTACGCGAGCCGCCGCCCCAACCGGACCGAGCGGCTGTCCGCGCGGAACATGGCGGCCTTGTTCATCGCGATCAGATCGTCGAGGCGGCCGTTCAATTCGGCGAATTCGCGATCGTGAAACGTGCCCGGCGGCGCGGCGGCGACGCCGGCGAACAGATGGTTGCCGCGCCGGGCGATATCGGCGGCGAGTTCAGGCTCGCCAACTTCAGTAAAGTCGTGATTCTCGACATCGATCCACTGCAGGAAATTTTGCCGCGCCGAGGGCAGGACGTCCTTGGCGCGGCCGTCGTGCTCGGCGATCTGAAGCGTCGTAAGCGCGGCGTGCATGTTCTGTGCGGCCTCGACGCTCACGTAGTTGCGATAGAGGGTCTCGCGGATTGCGCCGCCAAGCGAGTACACCCGCGGCAGCGTGTAGAGTCCCAGCACAATCACCAACGCCAGCAGCAGCAAAGTACCGTTGCGAATTTGGCGTTGCAGCGACGGCGCGCTCATCGCGATTCCTCCCGTTCTTCCGTCGCCACGATTTCCACGTCCAGGTCGCGTGCGTCCGCAACCAGCCGCGCCGGCACGTCGCCCTTGAGCCACCGGCGCCATCGCGGCTGATGGGTCCGGCCGACGATTAGCTTCGTCACGCCCTTGTCGTGCGCGAAGTCGATCAACGCCTTGACCACGTCGTCGGACTTGAGCCACACGGTTTCTGCGCCGAGGTCGCTGGCCACATTGATGTTGTTGAGCAGCGCGACGAAATCCCTGGTGCCGATATTTTTCACCGACTCGGCGGGCGTCTCGATGTGCACGGCGAACCATTCGGCGTTGAGCTGCCCGGCAATGCGCGAAGCCTTGCGCAGCAGCTGTCCGATGTCGGCGGCGTTGGACGAGATTCCGACCATGATGCGATCGATCACGTTCGTGTGGCGGCCGCCTTCGCGCTTGAGCGACTCGCGGTCGAGGCGCTGGCGGTCCAGACTGCGCGCGACCTCGCGCAGCGCCAGTTCACGTAGCGAGGCAAGATTGCTCGGCTTGAAAAAATTCTTGAGCGCGTGCTCGATCTGCTCTTGCGGGTAAATCTTCCCCTCGCGCAGTCGTTCGCGCAGCGCTTCCATGGGCATATCGATGTCAACGATTTGATCGGCGCGCGCGAGGAACGAATCGGGCACCGTCTCGCGCACGTCGATACCGGTGAGGCGCCTCATCACCGCGTTCAGACTTTCGACGTGCTGGATGTTCATGGCGGTAGTCACGTTGATGCCGGTGCTGACGATCTGCTCGACGTCCTGGTAGCGCTTTTCGTGGCTGGAGCCGGGGACGTTGGTATGCGCGAGCTCATCGACGATTACAACCTCGGGCTTGCGCGCGATGATCGCATCGACGTCCATCTCTTCCAGCGTAACTTCGCGGTACGAAATCTTGCGGCGCGCAACGATCTCGAGGTTGCCAATCCGCTCTTCCGTCTCGCGGCGGTGATGCGTTTCAATGAAGCCAAGCACGACATCCACTCCCCGATCGCGGAGTTGATGCGCCTCCTCGAGCATCCTGTATGTCTTGCCTACGCCCGCGGCGGCGCCGATATAGACTTTGAGCTGTGCCCGTTGAGTTTGGGGCACAAGATCGAGAAAAGCTTCGGGCTCAGGCCGTTTTTCATCGTCCATTCAAGTCCCGGGAGTTGTTCCGCCATGACTTCCCGCGCCGCGATCGAGCGCCAGGTTCAGCAACAGGACGTTTACACCCGGCTCGCCGAAGATTCCCGCCGATCGCGGCCGCGTATTCTCGGCAATCAACTGCCGCACCTGATCTTCGCTTATGCCGCGCGCGTGGGCAACCCGTGCCACCTGCAGGCCGGCAGCGGCGGGACTTATCTCGGGATCGAGGCCGCTGCCTGAAGCCGTCACCAGGTCCACCGGAACCTGGCGCGCATTGGTCCCCGGATTGCTCTCGACGAAGTTCTTCAGCCGCGCCTTGACCGCGTCGATAAGCCTCTTGTTGGTAGGCCCGAGATTCGAGCCGCTCGAGTTGGCGGCGTCGTAGCCCTTGTCACCCGCGGCGGAAGGCCGGCTCTGAAAATAGCGGGGCGACGAAAACTTCTGCCCGATGAGGCTCGATCCGACGACCTTGTTGCCCGCAACGACCAGGCTGCCGCCTGCCTGGCTCGGGAAAATCGTCTGCGCAATGCCCCATACTGCCAGCGGATAGACGATGCCGGTGAGCACGCTGAGCAGCGCAGTCGCAACGAGTGCCGTTATGAAGTTTCGCACGGATTTGACCTCAGGCGAGATGGAGCGCCGTGATTATGATGTCGATGGCCTTGATAAAGATGAACGGAATAATCACGCCGCCGACGCCGTAGATAAAAAGATTGCGGGTTAGAATCGCGGCCGCGCCGACCGGACGGTAGCGCACGCCGCGCAGCGCCAGCGGAATCAGCGCGATTATGATCAGCGCGTTGAAAATTACCGCCGACAGAATCGCGCTCTGCGGCGTCGCCAGATGCATCACGTTGAGCCGCTGCAGCTCCGGATATTCCACGATGAACAGCGCCGGGATAATCGCGAAGTACTTGGCGACGTCGTTGGCGATCGAAAACGTCGTCAAGGCGCCGCGCGTCATCAGCAGTTGCTTGCCGATCTCGACGACTTCCATCACCTTGGTCGGATTCGAGTCGAGGTCGATCATGTTGCCGGCCTCGCGCGCGGCCTGGGTGCCCGCGTTCATCGCGATCCCGACGTCGGCCTGCGCGAGTGCGGGTGCGTCGTTGGTGCCGTCGCCGATCATGGCCACCAATTTGCCCTGGTTCTGCTCCTCGCGAATCAGGCGCAGCTTGGTTTCGGGAGTGGCCTCGGCCAGGAAGTCGTCCACCCCCGATTCCTTGGCTATCGCCGCGGCCGTCAGCGGGTTGTCGCCGGTAATCATGACGGTGCGCAAACCCATCGCACGCAGCCGCTCGAAGCGCTCGCGGATTCCTTCCTTGACCATGTCTTTGAGATAAATCACGCCAAGCGCCTTCGACGCGTCCGCGACGACCAATGGAGTCCCACCGCTGCGCGCGATGCGCTCGACGATTGCCTTCAAGTCCGTCGGCGGCGTGCCGCCATTATCCTCGACGAAATGTACGATCTGGTCGGCGGCGCCTTTGCGGATTCGACGCCCGCCGATGTCGACGCCGCTCATCCTGGTCTGCGCGGAAAACGGTATGAAGGTCGCGCCGACCTCGCCGAGTTCGCGGCCGCGCAAGTTGTATTCGCGCTTGGCCAGCACGACGATTGAGCGTCCTTCGGGGGTCTCGTCGGCCAGCGACGCGAGTTGCGCGGCCTCGGCGAGGTCGCGCTTTTCCACGCCCTGCACCGGGATGAACTCCGCCGCCATCCTGTTTCCGAGCGTGATAGTTCCGGTCTTGTCGAGCAGCAGGGTATCGACGTCGCCGGCCGCTTCAACCGCGCGGCCCGACATCGCCAGCACGTTGTGCTGCACCAGGCGATCCATCCCGGCGATTCCGATCGCCGAAAGCAATCCGCCGATGGTCGTCGGAATCAGGCATACCAGCAGCGCCACCAGCACCGGCAGCGCCAGCCGCGTGCCGCCATACAGCCCGAACGGGTAGAGCGTAACGACCACCAGCAGGAAAACTATCGTCAGGCCGGACAGCAGAATGCTCAGTGCGATTTCGTTGGGCGTTTTCTGACGCTGCGCGCCCTCGACCAGCGCGATCATGCGGTCCAGGAAGGTCTCGCCCGGATTGGCGGTGATCTTCACCTTGATCCAGTCGGAAATCACCGTGGTCCCGCCCGTGACGCCGCTGCGATCGCCGCCGCTTTCGCGAATCACAGGTGCGGATTCGCCGGTGATGGCGGCCTCGTTGACCGCGGCGATGCCCTCGATGACTTCGCCATCGCCTGGAATGACGTCGCCGGCAGCGACCATTACGATGTCGCCGCGCCGGAGCTGCGCGGCCGGCACGAGTTTCGTCTGGCCGCCTTCGATGACCAATTTGGCCTGCGTTTCGGTGCGAGTCTTGCGCAGGTTATCGGCCTGCGCCTTGCCGCGGCCTTCCGCCATTGCCTCGGCGAAATTTGCGAACAGCACGGTGAACCACAGCCACAGCGCGATTTGAAATTCGAACCCGGCCAGTGCCATCCGATGAGCCAGCAGGTCGCTAAAAAGCGTGAACATCACCAGCACGCTGGTGACCTCGACGACGAACATCACTGGATTCCTGACCATCAGGCGCGGGTCGAGCTTGACGAACGAGTCGATCGCCGCGCGCGAGACGATTTCGCGATTCCAAAGTGCGGGAGCCTTACGATCACTCATGCTTGAAACACCAGGCCTAGAAGAGTTTCCCGGACATCATCAGCAGTTGCTCGACGATCGGTCCGAGCGCGACGGCGCAGAAGAATGTCAACGCGCCGACGATCACGATTACGCCAATCAACAGGAACACGAACGGAATGCCGTCGGTCGGGAAAGTCCCGGCGCTGGCGGCGGTGCTTTTCTTGGCCGCGACCGAGCCCGCGATCGCAAGCGCCGGAATCGCCATCATGAACCTGCCGAGCAGCATCACGATCGCGATTGACACGTTGTAGAAGGGCACGTTCGCGTTGATCCCGCCGAACGCGGAACCGTTGTTCGCGCCCGCTTGCGTGTATGCGTACAGGATTTGCGAGAAGCCGTGAGGCCCCGGATTGGAAATGCCCGACAGGCCCGCGGGCAAGACGGTCGCAAGCGCAGTCGGTATCAGAATGACCGCGGGAAAGATGAGCACGTAGAGCATCGCGAGCTTCATTTCCCGCGCTTCGATTTTCTTGCCCAGGTACTCGGGCGTTCGCCCCACCATCAGACCCGCGATGAACACCGCCAGCACGGCCATCACGATGATTCCGTAAAGGCCCGAACCGACCCCGCCGAAGATCACCTCACCGAGCTGCATGTTGACCATCGGCACCAGCCCGCCGAGCGGCGTAAAGCTGTCGTGCATCGAGTTGACGGCGCCGCACGAGGCGTCGGTGGTCACGGTCGCAAACATCGCGGACTCGACGATTCCGAAGCGGACTTCCTTGCCCTCCATGTTGCCGCCGCTTTGCGCCGCGGAGGCATGTTGATCGATTCCAATTGCGCTGAATTGCGGATTGCCGTGTTGCTCGGCCCAGATGGCTGTAGCCGCGCCGCCGAGAAACAGAATCGACATGACCGCGAACAGTGCCCATCCCTGGCGTCGGTCACCGACCATCTTGCCGAAGGTGTGGGTCAGGCCCGCGCCGATCGAGAAGATCGCGAGCATCTCGATGAGGTTCGTCAGCGGCGTCGGATTCTCGTACGGATGCGCCGAGTTGGCGTTCATGAAGCCGCCGCCGTTGGTGCCGAGTTCCTTGATTATTTCCTGGGACGCCACCGGTCCTTCGGCGATCGTTTGCGTGGCGCCCTCGAGCGTTGTCGCATTTACGTACGGACTGAAGTTGTCCGGCACACCCTGCCAAACGAGGAACAGTGCAAAGATGGAAGAAATGGGAATCAGCACCCACAACGTCGCGCGGGTGAGATCGACCCAGAAGTTACCGATCGTCTTTGCGCTGCGGCGCGCGAATCCGCGAATCACCGCCGCCGCCATCGCCATTCCAGCCGCCGCCGAGAGAAAGTTGTGCGACGTCAGCCCGACCATCTGCGTCAGGTAACTCAGCGTCTGCTCGCCCGAGTATGCTTGCCAGTTGGTATTGGTCGTGAAGCTCGCGGCGGTGTTGAAGGCAAGTCCCGGCGGCACCCCGGCGAGTCCATTCGGATTCAGCGGCAGGTAGTACTGGAGCCGCTGCAGCGCGTACAGGAAGATCATTGAGATCAGGCTGAACGCGAGCATCGACACCGCGTATCCCGCCCAGCCCATCTCGACGGCGGGGTTTATCCCGCAGATCCTGTAAATCAATCTCTCGATTGGCGAGAGCACCCGGTCCAAAAAGGTGCGCTCATTCGAGAACACTCGCGCCATATACAGGCCCAACGGCACGCTGACTACGGCGACGATCAAGAAAAAAGCAACGAGCTGAATTACCGAATTGGATAGCATGTAGGTATGTACCGGCTAGTGCGGTTCAGAATCGTTCGGGACGCAGCAATGCATAAATCAAGTAAGCACCCAGCAATACGGCGCATGCCCCGCCGAGAATCGTTTCAACCGGGCTCATAGATTGTCGCACCCCCGAACGTAGGCGATTGCGATCGCAAAAAAGGCGATGCCGCCAAGAATTGAAATCAAATCCCACATAATGGTTTTTCCACTTAGTAAAGTTCAGTGCGCTTTGTTAGTGCGGACGGAGTTCGGAGCGACGAGAATGTTCCCGGGGTAACCAGGGAGCGCGGCCCTCCGATTCGTTCACGTGCAGGCACGCCAGCATACAAGATTATCAGCACCACGCGTGCCAATGCGGAAACTCAGATTCGGCAAGGCTTTTTGCAGCCTTCAATCGCATGACATCTCAAAATGCATCGTGCTCTTCAATGCAAACTTCATCGAAATCGCCGAGCCGCAACGATACATCACCTACTATTTTATCATCGGCTCGTTTCCTGCTGTCCCGGATGACTGCCCGCTCTTTGGGACGTGAACAGAATACAGGCGAACATGAAAATCGCGATGATTAAAGAAGAACTGATACGGCTGAGATTGAAACCGCCATCCGCATGCGGCTTGGTCAGGAGATCGCCGAGCGTCGCGCCGAGCGGCCGGGTCAGGATAAACGCCATCCAAAACAACAATGTGTGCGACGCCTTGGTATAGAAGTATGCGCCTGCGACCAGCACCAGCGCGCCGGCAAAAACCAGCGCCCCTCCTCCGAATCCGAGCCCGGAATCATCGGCTAGAAAGTCGCCAAGGGCGGTACCCAGCGTGTTAGAGAATAGAATCGTCGCCCAGTAGAACATTTCGACTTTTGCCGACGTGATGCTGTTGACGGAGACGGAGCCCATGGTGAACCGCCATATTCCAAGAACAAGCATCAACATGGTGAAGAGGGTCAGCGACCCTCCGATGTAACCGATCCCGAGAGAACGATCCGCATAGTCCGCCATCGTCGTGCCCACGGTGGTAGTTGCGACGATAACGGCCCAATACAGAAATGGATGGAAGGATTTCGCGGTGACCTGAGCTGCGACAGTGACAATGAAGAAGGTGAAGAAAATGGCGGTGCCGATCGCGTACCCCAGATGCATCGTCATCGACACCGCATCGGCGGCTGTTTCACCCATAGTCGTTGCGGCGATCTTGATGACCCAGAAAGCCAGGGTAACTTCCGGCACCTTATTCAAACTGATCTCGGGAACCCTACTCATGCTATCGTCTCTCCGCGCAACGGCTGTCGGTCAGGCCCCGCGAGCCGCGCGATGCGCAAGCGTTTCGATTTTGTTTCTCAGGTGATTACCACTCGACCGCCCCCCGCGCGATTGTTCCTCTTGCCTCGAGGGAAGAAGAGATTGTCGATTATCGTTGGAGAGAACACCACTATGACACGACAAAAGAGAGAAATTCCGCCCGTTCATCCCGGCGAGATCCTGAGCGAGGAGTTCCTGAAGCCGCTGGGTCTCAGCATGAATCAGCTTGCATTGGCGCTGCGCGTGCCCGGCAATCGGATCAACGCGATCGTCGCGGGCCAGCGCGCAATCACCGCCGACACCGCGCTAAGGCTTGGCCGATACTTCGGAACCTCGCCGCAGTTCTGGATCAATTTGCAGGCGCGCTACGATTTGGAGAGCACAATGGACAAGCTGGCGGCGCGAATTGATCGCGAGGTCCGCCCTCGTGAACGAGCAGCCTGAAAGAGCAGCCGCCGCGGCGCGCCGTCAGAGATTTATCTGCTGGTTTTTGTGCCGTTTGACATACCAGCACGGACTGTAACCCAGGTGCGGGAATATCGAGTTAACACAGGTCTGCGTCTCAGGCTCGCCCGGTTCGAATTCGGTCTTGCCGTTTTTCTGAGGCACCGCGTAATACTTATTGATCTGCACGGTTCCGAAAGGCTCGCGGCTCGCGGGGATTCTATACTTAACTGAAATATATTCGCCGAAGTATAGGATACATACTAACACTACTACGACAGTGGCTATTCGTCTGAGTAATGGAGCGGCGTTCTGCATCGTCGTTGCGCCGGAAAGAAAACGGCCGGCACTCTGCAATGCCGGCCGTCGGAATTCTTCGCTTCGCTCAGAATGACAACGCGGTTAGCCGACCTGGCTGCCGACCACCGACACAAAACTGACGCATCGGCCCGGCGCGCCGCCTAAATTGTGCGTCAGTCCGACTTTCGGATTTTTGATCTGACGCGGTCCCGCCTCCCCGCGCAACTGCAGCCACATCTCGTACATCATGCGCAGCCCCGACGCGCCGATCGGATGACCGAACGACTTGAGACCGCCGTCCGGATTGACCGGCAGCTTGCCTTCGAGGTCGAAGAACCCGTCCAGCACGTCCTGCCATGCCGTCCCGCGCGGACTGAAGCCGAAATCCTCGTAGAGCACGAGTTCGGTGGGCGTGAAGCAATCGTGGACCTCGGCCATGCTGATTTGTTCGCGAGGATTGGTGATGCCCGCCTGCGCGTACGCGTCTTTGGCGCTGGCGACGACCTCGCTGAAGGTCGTGAAATCGTAGTCCTGCGACAGCGGTCCTTCCGCCGGCCCCGCGATGAACGACAACGCCTTTATGTAGATGGGATTCTTGCAGTACTTGTGCGCGTCTTCGGCGCGAACGACGATCGCGGCCGCTGAGCCGTCCGATACGCCAGAGCAATCCATGATTCCGAGCGGGTCGGCAATCTTGGGCGAGTTCTTGATTGTCTCGAGCGACACTTCTTTCTGGAACTGCGCCTTGGGATTTTTCGCGCCGTTCTTGTGATTCTTCCACGCGATGCGCGTCAGTACGTCCTTGCCTTTGTCGGGGTCGAGTCCGTACTTTTTGAAATACGCGGGCGCCAGCAGCGAGAACGACGCGGGCGCCGTCATGCTGCCCTCGGTGCCGTCGTTGGGCGGATTGTTGATCACCAATCCCGAGTAGCCCGAGTCCTTGAGCTTCTCGACGCCGATCGCCATCGCGATGTCGAACGCGCCCGATGCGACCGCGTAGCACGCCTGCCGCAGCGCCTCCGATCCCGTCGCGCACATGTTCTCGACGCGAGTGACGGGCTTGTACTGAATCTTGAGCGGCTCGGAGAGCGTCAGGCCCGAGATTCCCGACGCCATGGTGCCGAGCCAGTACGCGTCAACGTCGTTGGGCTCGACGCCCGCCGATTCATAGGCCTGGTACGCGGCATCCACCAGCAGGTCGTCCGTCCCCTTGTCCCAAAGCTCGCCGAACTTGGTGCATCCCATCCCGATGATCGCGACGCGGTCCTTGATTCCTCTGCTTGCCATTGATGTTCTCCTCGGCCTTAACGCCTGGGGCGCGCTTTCCAGAAATAGTTGTTAACGCCGGCGGCGGTAAAGAGCCGGCGAAACGTCATTTCGACTTCGTCGCCAATCGCGACCTTGTCGGGCTCGCAGTCGGTCATCTCGCACAGGAAGCGGCCGCCGCCGGCGAAGTCTGCCACGACGTTAACAGTCGGCGGATTGAGGGAATAGGCGAGGCGATCGATAGCGTAGGTGGCGATCTTCGCGGTGCGGTCGGCGAATCCATAAGGCTCCATCTTGCCGCGCTGATGGCATTTCACGCAGACCAGTTGCGGCGGAAGCTGCGGAGTCCCGCAGTTGGTGCATCGCGAACCGACGAAGCCGAACTTCCACTTCTCCGAGCGCATCATCGGCGGTCCCGCGGGACGGTCGGGATCCGGGCGGCGCGGCGGCTCGGTGGGCAGAATTTCGCGCCACTTGAGATAGTTGGCGTAAGACACGTCGCCCTTGGACTCGATCATGCGGCCCACGGAACGCACCGGCTTGAAGCCGGCGTTGGCCGGCGTGACGCGGAGCAAAATAGCGTCGGCGCCGTCGGCCACCGTCGCGACGAGTATCCTGTCTCCCGGCTTGGCGGCCGGCAGCGCGGCCGCGAGCATCAGGCCCGCGTGTGCGGCGCCGGTTTGTCCGACCGTCAAGGCAAATGAATCGGATAATTTGGCGGGATCGATCTTGAGCGCGCGCGCGATCTCGTCGGCCGCGCGGGCGTTGGGCGCGTCGAGGATTACCTTCGACAGATCGCCCGGCGCGACTTTCGCCTTCTCCAGCACGTTCTTGATCACCGTACCGAGCAGCGGAGAATGCGCCTGCGTCAGCGTGAAGCGCTCTTCCCACGAATGCGAGAAACGCTCGCCCTGCGCGCGCCAGCTGTCCAGGAATTCGCGCGTCAGCGAGGCGCTCGCCTCGATTTCGGCGATCACGCCCCCCGCACCGAGCACGAAGGCGACCGCGCCGTCGCCGGTCGTCTGCTCGGCCTTGCCCTCGGGCGCTGCCAGTCGGCAATCACCGATGGCGACGAGCGCGCGCTTGGCGCCGCCGCCGATCGCATCGGCGCCTTGCAGCAGGGCAGACAATCCGGCGCGGACCGAGCCTGTCATATCCGATGCGCGAATTTCCGCCGGCAGCATCGTGGCTGCGCCGATCACCGCGGCACTGAGTTTTTCGGCGTAGGGCGGCGTCGTGGTTGCGAAGATGAGCGCCTGCACGTCGCCGGGCGGCGCGGCTTTCAGCGCGTCGCGAACCGCCTCGACCGCCATCGAGACGCTGTCTTCGTCGAAGCTCGCGATTGCGCGCTCACCCTTGCCGGCGGGCGTGCCGAGGACGGCCGCGATCGCGGAGCGCTTGAGTCGCCGATAGGGAACGTATGAACCGTAGGAAACAATTCCAGCCATGACGGGCATTAAAGGCCGAGTCGGGCCACGCGGTCAACCGAAAGCGGCGGCGCATTCACGTTAGAGAGAGCTGTCGAGATGCCGGGGTGTCTTTAACGCGTTCGTAACAATAGCTGCAATCTTGGGCGACGTGATCGCGCTGCACGCAGTCGCTCGGCTGCTTTGCGTTGGTGAACCGAGTCGAGCGGCGGATGCTTTGCAAATGGCGGAGGTTTCGCGACTCGCTGCTAACTTTTTGCGAATCGCAAAGAGTAAAGGCTGTGTCTGTCGAAAATAATCCAATGAAATGACCGCTTGGGTCATTGGCATCGGCCTTGCTCTACCTGCTGGCAAGGAACTTTGACGGGAGGTGGGAAAAATGGCTGCTACCACGATTAATCAGAGACTCGCAGGCTTTCAGCAGGTAAGGGAGCAGACCGAGACTGTCGCTGCCGATCGTATCGCGCAAAACAGTTTGCTCAGCGAATTGCCCGGTGTGACGTTCGCATTCCTGACGCTGGCGTACATCGTTCTCTCGTTGGTGGGCCTCTAAATCGATGCATCGCGCATACCACGCACGGGAAGGATCCGGTCGAGCGAATCGACTTCGATCGGCTTCCCGAAGCGTTTTCGAGTTACTTCCTCGAATGATGCGCGCGTCGCGGCACGAACGCATGAGCGATTCGCACGTGCGGCTCGGCGAGGCAAAGGACAATCGACCTGAAATCGCGCGCTGGTGGATCGATCGCGAGATCCGCGCGCGCGAAAGTGAGTTAGGAACATGATCACGCTGATGGAAGCAGTATCTTTGCTGGCGGGAGTGGCTATTGCGATTGCGATAATCGCGGGCCCCGCCAAGCCTTACTATAAGAAACCAAGGTCCGATCGGTAACCCCGGTCGGCCATACCTGCATCCGGCGGTGACGCCGCAAGCGACTTCCCCCATCTGCGCGGCGGAGTGCGAATTGTTTTCGTGGGTTCGCCCCGCACTCGTTTTTGCTCGCGCCGCATTCTAGACTCGTACCTGGGCAGGGAAGGTACGAGATGAAGCGAATTACGCTCAACCTGATTGCGTTCCTGATTGCGTTCGCGTGCGCTATTGCGGCGCCGCATCTCGCGTGCGCGCAGGCGACTTGTCCTCACACCCTCGCCGTCGAACAGAAAACGTCGGCGCCGGGTCCGGACTGGACCGTTTCCTATTCCGGCTACAGTACCGCGATTGCGGGCGTCACTGTTTTCGAGGGTCCACCCGCCGAGCAAGCATCGCTCGTGCCCGACCTCGAGCAAACGACCGATGACGCCGCCTTCCAAACCTGGAGATTGGCCAAAAGTGACCGCGGTTACTGGCTGCAGTGCGAGTATGCGAACACCACGGCGCAGATCTCCCAGCGCTTGCCGGTGAATGTCTCGCGCTGCGATGTAACCTACGAGCGCAACATTCGCTTCGGCGGCGAGGGCCGCCGTGTAATCAGGAGCGTGAACTGCAAATAGCCAATCGCCGATTGACTGGCGATCTTATTACTCTCTCGATAGTATATCGCGATGCATGCGTTAATGCCGCGCATGGTCCATTGAGTAGTCTTTACTATAGGTTCCCTCCGGCTACTGCCTAATCCTTGCTTCTCGAGCGCGGTCTTTCCCGCGGATTTTTTTCATCCGCCGAATTTGCGCGATCGGTGACCAGCGCCGCCATCGCGGCGAAGCGCTCCTGCCCGACTGCGATGAACAGTCCCTCGGCTTCTGCCGTCAGCAGACCGTTCGCTGACAACGTTCCGTGGGTGAATATCTTGCGCCCCTCGACGCGATCGACGTACGCCTCGAAGGTAAGCTCGGTCAGCAACGGCGTCGGCCGCCGGTAACGAATCGTAAGCGTCCCCGTCATGCCGGGATTACCCGTCAGCGACTGCGCCATTCCGAGCACTTCGTCAAACGCGGCGGCGAGAAATCCTCCGTGGACGTGCCCCGGTGGACCTTCGTATGCGACGCCGAACGTCCCGCGGCCCTCGACCTTGTCGCCGAGCACGGCCAGCCGAATCGGCGGCGCGAGCGGATTTGCGATTCCAATCAGCGGGCTGTGATCGAAGAACGCACGCGGGTCGCCGGCGTTGGCGCTCTCGGCAAACCCCTCGTAGCTGCGCGAGATCGGATATTTTGACAACCGCCGGGCGTAGCGCTCCAACGCGTCGGCGGCGGCTGACAAGTCTTCCTCAGGCGCGGCGACCTGCACCAAATGGTCGATCACCCGCCGCATCGCGTTGGCCAATCGATGCGCCTGGGCGCGGCGTCCGGTCGCCGGCGCCTGGCTGATCGCCCACGCTGCTTCGAAATTCACATTTTGATCGCTCATCTTCCTCGGCCGGCGTTGATCGGAAACTGCTGCAAACTTTTCCCGATGGTAGCTGTCGCTTCGCGGTCAATCTACGGCGCAGTCGCCAAAAGCCGCGGCACTCGATATGCATTCGAGTGTAGTAGAATAGTTGGTCGATGCGGACCCGTACTCTTATATTATGCGCGCTCACCTGCGGACTGGCTTCGATTGGGATTCGATCCGCTCGCGCGCAGACAACGCTCGAGGTCCCCGGAGCCGCGCAGCAGAATCAGCCGTATGTTCCACCGCGTCCGGCGCCGCCGCCGACCACGTGGACACCCTCCGGGGCCGATAACGGTGACACGATTCAACTGCTGCCGCAGGAATTGTGGAGGCCTGCGCCCGCGCCGCTCCAACCCGTCCCATCTCCCCCGCCTGCTCCGGTGAAGGTCGCGCCGATGACGGCGCAAGCGCTTCCTGCTCTGCCGGCGGTGTTTCGCGGATGCTGGGATGGACGGGTGAACCAACTCGATTGGATCAGGCGCGAACCAGGCGCGCACAAAATCGGTTTCTGGACTCCGAAGACCTACCGGCTGTGCTACAAACGCGTCGGCGACCAGCCGTTCACGCTCACGTTTACCGAGACCGGCGTCGCGCCGAGCGAGAAGATTATCAATCCGCATGGCAGCGTGGTGCCGATCACGACCGACGGTCGCGCCTACGCCGCGATGCGCTCGCGCTTGTATTTCGACGAATACAAAACTCGCGCCGACCGCTGGTCACCGACGGCAACGTTCGCGGTTGACGAAACCACCAACCTCGACTGCCGCATCGGCGGCGACGACATGATGGTCAACGCCGATGTGTACGGCACGCGCGACGGCGAGCCCTGGTTCCGCGCGCATTGGCGCGCGGACTTTCACCGCTTCGAGAATTAGCCCCGCGCGCCGGCGCTTGCCTATCCGCCCCGCGTAACTTAAGTATCTCGCTGAACTCTGGATCGTCGCCGGACACTGTCGATCACCCGCGCTCCGAGGAGATTTTGCATGGCAAGCACCCTCGATCCCCAGATGAAAATCATACTCGACGCGTTCAACGCGGCCGGCCCGATGTTCCTGCGCGCGGAAACTGCCGAGCAGGCGCGGGCCAAGCTGCGCGCGCTGATCGAGGCGAATCTGACCCCGCCGCCTGCCATCTATCGCGTCGAGGATCGCCACATTCCGGGCGCCGACGGTCAAATCGCGGCGCGGGTTTACACCCCCGAGGGCAGTCCGCCGATGGGCGTGCTGGTCTATTTCCACGGCGGCGGCTGGATGCTTGGCGATCTCGAGAGTCACGACTACCTCTGCCGCGCGCTCGCCAACGGTGCGGGATGCGTGGTCGTGTCGATCGATTACCGGCTCGCGCCCGAGCACGTTTTTCCGGCTGGAGCCGAGGATTGCTACGCGGCCACGAAGTGGGTAGCCGAAAACGCGGCCGCTCTTGGCGCGGACGCGTCGCGCCTCGCGGTCGGCGGCGACAGCGCAGGCGGAAATCTGGCCGCGGTGGTCTCGATGATGGCGCGCGATCGCGGCGGCCCCGCGATCAGCTTCCAGTTGCTATTTTATCCCGTCACCGATTGCGCGCTCGACACGCCGTCGCAGAAGGAATTCGCCGCCGACGGCTACGCGCTGTCGCGCGCCGACATGGAATGGTTCTGGAAAAATTATCTCGACCCCAGCGCGGAAAAAAACAATCCCTACGCCTGCCCGCTGCGTGCGAAAAACTTGAAGGGCCTGCCGACCGCGCTCATCCTGACTGCCAGCCACGATCCACTGCGCGACGAAGGCGAGCGATTCGCCGAGCGCCTCATCGCCGCCGGCGTCAAAGTCACCTGTACGCGCTACGAAGGCGTGACCCACGCCTTCGTCAGCTTGGCCGACGCGCTCGACAAAGGCAAAGAGGGCCAGCGGCAAGCGTCTGACGCCTTGAGGGCGGCCTTCGCCCGCTAGTCGCCGCGCTCGCCTGGGTCAGTCCTTTGGTGGCTCCATCAGTCCGGGCCAGTCTGAGCAGGGGCGCTTTGCGAGCGCCGCATTCGCTCGCAAACCCTTCGTGCGATGGCTCTGCCTTCTCTCACCGCGTAGTTAGTTCCGCGGTCCTCGGGGTAGATTTGCGCCATCGTTGCGATATAAAAACCCTCCAGCGCCGTTTCCGCAGAGGGAATCAGATCGCGGTAGCCACGCAGCACTATCGGCTGCGCGAAGCGGGCGCGCCAGACGTGAGAAGCAAGTATCCAACTGCGTGCAAAATCCGGAAACATGCGTTGAAGGTGAGGAAGAGAATAGTCAAGCATTTGCGCGTCGCTCATGGCATACAGCGGGTCGCTCTCAGCCAGATACTTTGACAGATAGACTATGTGCCTGCCGCCGTAGGTTTCGGTCGGTTCGAAATTGGTGTGTTCGATTACGGCCACGAACGGAAAGCCGGGATCGTTGACGTTCAACCAATAGGTTTTGGACAGACTCCGATCGAGATCGAGGACCACGCAGACATTGGCCAGGTACTGGATTTTGCATAACCGATCCACATAGTCAGCTGGAACGTGAGGCCGCAGGAGATCGGCAATGATTGGCAGCGCGGGCGTCGCAATCACGGCGTCGGCTTCAATTACTTCCCGCGCGGTTTTCACACCCGTGACGCGATTGCCGTCGACGAGCAAAGCACTGGCGGCAGCCCTGGTTCGAATCTCCCCACCTCGGGCGGTGATTTCCGCGGCCAGCCGCTGGGCCAGCGCCGCGAAGCCGCCCCGATAGTAAGCCAGCACCTCGTTGCCCCGGCGGTTTCGGCTTCCGCCTCTAAGCTTGAGCTTGTTCCAGAACCACACTGCGGAGATATCGGGCGCGTGGGATCCGAACTTACCGCGCAAAAGCGGCTCCCAAACGATCTTGTAGACGGCCTCGCCACCGAGCTGTGAGAGCCATTGCTCGGCGGTAAGCGACTCCAGCTGTTTCCAGTCCTTCACCGCCCGCGCGCGCAACACCAGCGCCGCCAGCCGGATCCGATCGGCATACCTCAGTGGCTTAAATCTCAGTACATCGAGCGGCGTGCTTAGGTTGAAGAGGTTCTTGGCAAAGTACATCCCGGTCCGCGTCGGCCGGTAAATGATATTGTGCTCGCCGCCCAATTCCCCGACTAGCTGCATAATGTGGGAATCGGTGGCAAACCAGTGATGATAGAACCGCTCCAGCTGCTCCCCGTTGACCTCGAAACTGCCGGCCAGTCCTCCCACCTCAGCGTCCCCCTCGAGCACGGTCACGCTCATTCCCAGGCTGGTGAGCTGGTACGCCGCGGCAAGGCCGGTGAATCCAGCGCCGATGACGACGATATGTGGATCGGCACCGCTGCCGCGGCGCCTGATCTGTATTGCGCTTTCAGCCACTGACTTGTCGAGGATATATATCGAAACCGCTCAAATAAACTGTGAGGAGAACTGAGATCAGTCACTCGGCGGCGCGATCAGTCCCGCCATGAATTGCGGATAGCGCCAGTCGAAGATGCCGGGCAGATGCCCGGCGTAATCGCTCCGGCTCCAATTCAGCGCCTCATACGACCACGCACCACGCGCGTTCATCGCGACGCTCACCGCCAGCAGGAAAATCGCTGCCGCAATCTCCATCCGGTGACGCGCCGCATCCTGCGCGTGGCGCATCGCATCCAGCCCGAGGATCGCGAGCAGCACGAACCACGGGATTGCATCGGTGAAGTATCGCGGCCCGTAGCAGAATCCCGGCGACCAGTAGAAGTTGGATATGACGATCTCGAGCCCGGCGATCTGTGCCAATGCGAGAACTGCAAGCTGCCTGTGCGCCAGATGCTTGCGATAGCGCACTACCAGGTACAGCACGAAGAGCGTGGTCGGCACCATTACAAACAGGCCGCGTGACGGACTGATCAGGTTGCCGGCCAGCCCCACGGCAAAGTTTTGAAATTGCATCCGCGCCGCCATGAAGTACGGCGGAAGTATCATGCCGAAGACTGACCACCAGTATCCGACGAAGGCCGCCAGCCCTCCCGTGAGTATGGCGGCGTATGCGATGAACTCCGTGCGGTGAACCCACCACACGTAGACGCTGACGGCAAATATCGCGACCACTCCCGTCGGCCGCACGAAATAGATCCATGCCACCAGAGTCCCCAGCCAAACAGCGCGGATTCGCGCGCCGCGATGCTCCGCGCTCAGGATCGAATGCGCGATCAATCCGTACAGAAAGATCTCCCAGTCATGCGACCACAGGCCGCGCGACGCGGTGCTCAAAATCTGCGATCCCAGCGACGCGCCGAGCGCAACGACCACGCTCCACGACACCGGCAGCATCATCACCGCCATCGCGAAAAATACGCACGTCAGCCCTGCCATCAGCACTGACGCGACCGCGCGCCCGATTCGAATCTCACCCGCCAGGTTCAAGCGGCCGTCCGGCGTCGCCGCCGACACTCCCACCGCGTTCATCGCCGCGACCAGCGGTATCGACAGCATCGAGGTGGCATGCGGAAAGAAATACGTCACGTGGCCGCGAGCCTTGACAAGTTGGTACTTGTTCGCCTCATCGGGACGGCCGGCGTCTCCGCTGGGCCCTGGCACCGGCACCTTGTAGTACTCATCGAGCTCGGCCGTGCGATGACGCCAAAAGCACTCGCTCAGCAGCGCCGCGTATCGCGAATCGGAAACCTCGATGACTGGCGCGGCCAGGAACACCGCCAGCGAGAATAGGAACACAATTATTTGAGGCCTGAGGATTCTCCCGCCATCGTCGCGTTGTAACGACTCCGCCACCATCTGCCTCCCGCCACGCAAGTTAGCATTTCCCGCCCCGCCGCCGCGAATCGTTTGACCGCCCAGGCGGGTTGAGCATCCTCGCGGACTTCAGAAAGCCCAAGGAGGCAATCTGCCCTGACAATGGCAAGCCCGCTCAGGTCACGCTGGGCGCCGCTTACGCTGGGATGACGTCGGCGGTTGGGATGAACAGACTCCACCTGGACGGATGTTCTCGGCGGGCCTGACCGCGCTCGATCGCGCACATCGGGTTGAAAAAGAAGGAGAATCCGCTTAAGTAACTATGGAGCCGCCACTCGATTCCAACAACCGAAGAGACACCCCGGAGAATGCGCCAAGGCGAGGGAGGAAGATGAGCTGGAAGCTGCTTCAGTATTCGGTTCTATTCGCTGGTCTAATGCTCATCAGTGCGGGGCAGGCGGCGCCCGCTTCGCCAGACCCTCCCTCAAACGATGATTGCCTGACGTGTCACGGCAAGCCGGATGCTTCGTCCAAGCTGGGTGATGGCGAGGCGCTGTCGCTATACGTCGATCGGCAGATCTTCGCCCATTCGGTTCACGGCGGCAAGCTCGCTTGTACCAACTGTCACACCAACATTACCGCGGTGCCGCACGCGGCGCGGCAGTTCAAGGACCGGCGCGCGATGTCGCTGGCCTATTACGAGTCGTGCAAAGAATGCCACTTCGCCGAGTACACCAGGCTGCTTGACGGCGTTCATTACGCGGCTTTGGCCAAAGGCAAGGAGAAAGCGCCGACCTGCGTCGACTGCCACGGCTCGCACGCGATGGGACCGCCCGCGCGGCCGCGCAAGCAAATCTCCGCGACCTGCGCGCAGTGCCACGTGGCGGTCGGCGCCGCATACGCACGAAGCGCTCACAGCGACGCCCTGGCCAAGGGCAACGCCGACGTCCCGGTCTGCACCGACTGTCACCGCGCGCACGACAACGCCAACCCGCTGACGACAGCCTCGCACCTGCGCATTTCCGAGCTTTGCGCGCACTGTCATACCAACGAGAAACTGATGGCGAAATATGGAATTTCCACTCAGGTGCTGACCACCTACCTCGCCGATTTTCATGGGATGACCGCGTCGCTGCATCGTTCCGAGGGCCTGAAGTCGGCCATGCTCACCGCCACCTGCACCGACTGCCATGGTGTGCACGACATCACCTGGGTTAAAGGTCCGGCGTCCGGCGTGATAAAGGCCAACCTGCTCATCAGATGCCAGCATTGTCATAAAGGCGCCGGTCCGAACTTTTCTTCGGCGTGGCTGGGGCACTACGAGCCGAGCCTGAGGCATGCGCCGCTGGTCTACCTGACCAAGCTTTTTTACATGTTTTTCATTCCGTTCGTGGTCGGCGGGCTGATCATTCAAATCCTGCTGCACCTTTGGCGGGTGGTGGTGAACATATGAAGGGGCGCGTGGAACGCTTTTCGCAGCAAGGGCGTGGCGCGATCGAGACTACAAGGGTAACCCGATGAACGAGTACATCGTACGCTTTTCGGTTCGGCAACGGATCGAGCATTTCAGTGTGATGATCCTGTTTCTCGCGCTTGGACTGACCGGGTTTGCGCAGAAATTCGTCGACTCGCCCTGGGCAATATGGACAATCAACACGATCGGCGGAATCGATCGGGTGAGGTGGCTACACCGTGCGGCGGGGGTCATGTTCACAGTGTTCGCGATGGTTCACATTTCGATCGCGCTGTTTATGGTGCTTACCCGGCGGTCCAGACCCTCGATGATTGCGAGCCGCAAGGACTTCCAGGACGCCATCACCCAGTTGCGCTACTACCTCAGGATCTCCGACAACCCGGCGCGCTTCGATCGCTTCGACTACCGGCAGAAGTTCGAGTACTGGGGGATGGTGCTCGGCGGGATGCTCATGATCGCAACCGGGTTCATGCTCCTTTATCCGGTAATCGTGACGCGGCTTTTACCCGGCGAGTTCATTCCGGTGGCAAGGGTCGCGCACAGCAACGAAGGATTGCTGGCCTTCCTGATCGTGATCATTTGGCATATTTTCAACGCCCACTTGTCGCCCGAAGCATTTCCATTCGACCCGAGCATTTTCACCGGAAAAGTGAGCCGCGAATACATGGAGAAGGAGCATCCGCTCGAGTATGCGCGCATAATGCGTGAGGACGAAGAAAAGCGGGAGGCAGAGACGGACGAAGCCCCTTGACCACAGCGGCGCGCCGACGCACCGCCCAACGCTCCGGGTGGCTTTTCGCGGGCAGGTAGCCACCCGTCTCGGAGGCCGGGGCCTACGGGCAACCGGTGCGGGCGATGGAACCCTCTCGATTTAGGCGGGGATGGGGAGGCCGCGGGCTAAAAGGCCGGATCGTGCTATTGACGCTGGTCGGCACGCTCGCGCCCAGCGCGGTCTTGGGCTGGCTCAGCTTTCAAAGTGTCCGTGATCTCCAGCGCCAGGTGCTGGCGGAACGCGAGTACGTGGCCAAAAGCGTCGCCACCTACGTCGACTCCCAGGTGAAGACGGAACTGCAGTTGCTCGATGAGGTTTCGGTGGCGCCCGGGGTCGTGCCGGAAAACCCGCCGCCCGCCGCCCGCTCTGTGCTGAGGGGTGCCTACCTGCGCTCGCGCTTCTTCGAGCGCGTCTTTCTCCTCAACCTCGAAGGGCAATTACTGATGGCCGAACCCGCTTCGGGCGGCGGCCTTGGCGCGTCATTTAAAGACCTGCCCTCGGTCCACAAGGCTCTCGGCGATGGCGTACCCACAGTTTCGGACTTGGGCGCTGGGCCTGACGGCACGCGCCAGCTCTACCTTCTCGTGCCGATGAGGAACTGGCAGGGCAAAGTAATCGGTTTGGTCGGAGGCTCGATCGTGCCGGGAAGCGAGCGCTTTCGCTCCCTTTTGAGCTTCGTGCCGCTTGACCCTGGCGAGGCCGTGGACCTGGTCGACGAGCACGGGGTCGTTATCGCGAGCACCATGGCCGAGCGGTTGTTCCTGGAGAGCGACCATCACCATTTTATCCAGGGGCTGATTCGCGACCAAAGCGAGACTGCGGGCACATGCCATGGATGCCACGAGAGCGGGAAGATTCGCAGCCGGGTGAACGAGGTAATGGCCTTTGTGCCGCTCTCGCCGCGGGTACCATGGGGCATCGACATCCGCCAGCGCGAGAAACTCGCATTTTCCACGGCGCTCGCTCTGCGCTGGAAGATCTTCGCGTGGGCAACAGCTCTGACGCTGCTCTCATTGCTTTTCGCAATCGGGGCCGCCGCCAGCATCACAGCGCCGCTTTCGGTGCTAACCAGGGTGGCCACGCGCATTACCGCGGGCGATCTCAAAACGCCGATTCCCGAACTCGGCAGCGATGAGGTCGGACAGCTTGCGGTAGGGTTGGAGAGCATGCGGGTTGCCCTCACACAGTCGCTCGACGAGGTGGCGCAGGCCCGCGAGAAACTGGAATTGAGGGTCCTGGAGCGAACCCGCGAAATCCAAAAGCTTTACCGTGAGCTAAGCCTGCGTGACGAACTGAGGGCCAAACTGCTGCAGAAGCTGATCTCAGCCCAGGAAGAGGAGCGCAGACGAATCGCGCGCGAGTTGCACGACGAGACCAGCCAAGTCGTGATCGCGCTCGCGCTCGCGCTCGACGCGGCGATGGCCACGATGCCGCCAGGCGCTTCGCGCGAGCGCCTGACCGAGGCCAAGGCGCTCGCCCTAAGGATGCTCGACGGGATCCGCTCCCTGTGTTTCGACCTGCGTCCCTCGGTGCTCGATGACCTCGGGCTCTTCCCAGCGATCGGATGGTACGCAGAGCACACCCTCAAGCCGCTCGGGGTCGCCGTGCACTGCGAATTCGATGAGACGACCGAGTGCCGCCTGCCCGCGCAAATCAACACCGCCCTGTTCCGGGCCGCCCAAGAGGCGATCACCAACGTCGCTAAGCACGCCAGCGCCGAGACCATGCTGATCCAATGCACGGTCGAAGCGAAAGCGATTACAATAGAAATTGAGGACGACGGTCGGGGATTCGATCCGGCCGGCTTTTCCAGCGCCACTAGCGACGGCAGAGGACTTGGGCTCGCCGGAATCAAAGAGCGGGTCGAACTGCTGGGCGGCAGCGCACGGATCGAATCCGCCCCCGGTCAGGGTACCAGGGTCGTGCTGACCGTGCCCCTTGGGAGCGAACATGGCTAAGATTCGGGTAGTCATTGCCGACGATCACGCGCTTTTGCGCGACGGCATAAAGGCGCTGCTCAAACTCGCCGAAGACATCGAAGTCATCGGCGAAGCGGTCGACGGTCGCGACGCTGTCGAACAGTGCCGCCGGCTCAAGCCCGACGTGGTGCTGATGGACATCGCAATGCCGGGGCTCAGCGGACTCGAGGCGACGCTGGCGCTCAAACACGAGGCCCCGAAGACCAGGGTCTTGGTACTTACCCAGTATGAGGACCGGGAATACGTTCGCCGTTTCCTTAAGGCCGGAGTGGCAGGATACGTGCTCAAGCGCATGCTCGGCTCGGAACTCGCCGGCGCCATCCGTTCGGCCGCCCAGGGAGGTCTCTTCCTCGACCCGAGGGTGGCTATGGAGGCGCTGCAGGACTTCGGCCCGGCGCAAACCGGAGCAGTGGACGAGGACCCCTACGAGACGTTGACCGACCGTGAAAAACAGGCACTAAGGCTGGTCGCTCTTGGGAACAGCAACAAGGAAGTCGCAGCAACCCTCGGGATCAGCGTCAAGACCGCGATGTCGCATCGCGAGCGGGTGATGGAGAAGCTCAATCTCCACAACCGCACCGACCTCATCAAGTTCGCGATTAAGAAGGGGGTAATTCGGGTTGAACCGTAAACGCGCAGGCGGCAGGGCTGATCTCCGCTCGCCCTGCCGCCGCTAACCGAATCCGCGCCGAGTTACTGCATCCGCGTTTATGACTCCGGGGCGGTCAGCGCCGCGAGCTTTCGCACCGACGAACGTGCGACATTGACCAAGCCTTTGCTGGCGAGGCTCTTGCGCACGAGAAGGATCGGCAGCATCGCAAACCCGATGAGGGGAAGGAAAATCACGAATAGGCCACCCAACACGAGCGCCAGCGGGATGAACAGCAACGTCGGCACCTTCACGTACCTCTGCGTCGGATCACCCGGCAGCGGTCCCTCCTTGCCGTCAACTGTCACAAACTCCCGTCCCGCGGTATTCCAATAGAAGCCACCTTTTACGATCGCTCCGCCCAAGTGCTTCGCACCTCCTTGGCGGGCCTTGCGCACGACCAGGCTCAGCACCATCGCGAACCCGATGAATGGAAGGAACATCACGTAGAGAGCACTGAACCCCATCGCAAGCGGGATCAACGCCAACACCGGCACCTTCAGGTAATTCTGCGTCGGACCACCGGGCAGCGGTCCATTCTTCCCGTCAACCGTCAC
>CABDYU010000087.1_pt1 | contig 47075 bp, 38 predicted proteins | sample 3132011 | NCBI WGS metagenome assembly CABDYU01 (sample SAMEA5534338, study PRJEB31848) | metagenome | biome: tundra; feature: field; material: soil | place: USA | collected 2013-05 | depth 0.45 m | reverse complement strand
GTCAAATGTGACCGAGCGCGGCAGGCATGACTTCAGAAACACCAGGTAACGGCCGAGCGCGTCGTCGATTCGCTTCGCCTTGCCGATATCGTCGGCGCGCGCGCGATGCATCCCGACCTCGCTTTCGTCGAACACCATCGCTTCGATTCGCCGCTCGGTCTGGTCGTCGAGTTTGAATCCATCGCGCGAAAAAAACTTGATGCCGTTGTCCTGGAACGGATTGTGCGAGGCCGATATGACCACGCCGGCGTCGGCGCGCATGCTGCGGGTCAGAAACGCGATCGCAGGGGTAGGGAGAGGACCGACCAGCCACACGTCCACGCCCATCGAGCAGATTCCGGACTCGATCGCGGTCTCGAGCATGTAGCCCGAGAGGCGGGTGTCCTTGCCGATAAGAATTCTGCGATGACGACCGGTGGAATCGCGGAACATATGGGCGAGCGCGCGGCCGAGCTTGAGCGCGGTCTCGGAGGTAATCGGCTCCTGATTGGCGACTCCGCGGACGCCGTCGGTGCCAAACAGTTTACGATGGGTGGTCATCGGCAGTAGTTGTCAGCTTCTCGTGATAGATCCGCAGTCTAACCTTGTCGGGCGAGTGGCGCACCAACTGCATTGCGTCAGGCAGTGTCACTTGCAGCGGCAATTCGTGCGAGCCCGGCGCAACGCCCTTGGCGTCAACGTAGGCCAGGCCCTTCGGCGCGAGACCCGCAAGCTTGACCGCAGGCCCGCGAATCGTCAGCGTCGCCTGTTTGGGTTCGACGCGGTACTTGAAGCCGCTGCCCCTGACTTCCACGTCGACCGCGCGAAACTCACGGTCGGCAATCGCCTCCGCGACATTGACCCGCGCATCGACATGACCCGTAGAGAATCCCAACGCCGGATTGGGCGCCACGATATCAACCGAGCGGCCGGTCCCCGAGGTGAGTCCCTTCAAGTCGAAGGGTTCCGTGCTGACCGACGTAAGCGGCGCGATGAAACGACTGGGCCCGGCGATGGTGACGGTTGGCGGCGTAACATCGACCGAGGTAATCGTGTAGCCCGGCTCGACCTTGCCCTGAACCGCCAGATGGACCGGCACGTCGCGCGTAACCAGGCGATCGACATCAAGCGCCAATTGATCGGGCGAGATGCTGGTCACGGCGGTATTTCGTTCCACGTTGAACATCGCGGGATATACCTTGAACTCGGATTGTCCCGCCGCAACGCCGCGCAGATCGATCTTGAGCGTGAGCCGCTCGGGATCCAGCAGCGACAGCAGGGTGCGCGGACCGGTGACTTCGATTTTTACGACCGTCGGCGGATGGTTCACGATCACCATCCCCTGCGGCAGCGACCGATAGCTTATAGGCACCATGAGCGGCTCGACTGAGCCCCGCTCGCCCGCGTTGACGAATATCCACAGCCCGATCGCGAGCGCTACCGCGAATATGCGCATCCCGATGTCGGCGCCGCGCAGCCGCCGCACGCCACTAACTGCGAACAGATATTTGAAGTCGCCCAGCCTCATCGTGCGTCGTCCCGTCGCTGTTTTGCCGCCGCGCGCCTAACCCGGCAGCTTCCTCAGTGTGGACAGGACCTCGGCTGGTTCCAGTCCACGGCTCAGAACACCGCCGCGGGCAAGGGAAATCGTCCCGCTCTCCTCGGAAACGACCAGCACAACCGCGTCGCTGTCCTCGCTCATTCCAATAGCTGCGCGATGACGCGTGCCCAGCGACAGGCTTACGTTGGGGTTCTGCGACAGCGGCAGCAGGCACGCCGCCGCGAGTATCCGGTCGCCGTTTATGATCACGGCGCCATCATGGAGCGGAGAGCCGTTCATGAAAATCGTCTCGAGCAGCTCGGGCGAGACCTTGCCGTCAACGGCTCTTCCGCTTTCGACGAACTCATTGAGGCCATCGTCCTGCTCGATCACTATCAGCGCGCCGACTCGACGCGCCGAAAGCCACGCCGCCGCGGTTGCTATTTCTTCCGCAGGCTTGACGGCAGCCGCACTGCGGCCCAGGAAGGATTGCGCACCGACACGGGTCAGCGCGCGCCGAATGTCCGCCTGGAAGATAACCACCAGGATCACAAACAACGAACCGAGGAAGTTGTTCAAGAGCCAGTTGAGCGTGAACAGTCCGAGCACCTGCGACGCGACGAACGCGCCGCCCACGATCACCATCCCGACCACCATCTGCATCGTGCGCGTGCCGCGGATCAAAAGCGCGATCCGGTAGATCACGTAGGCCACGATCAGGACGTCAACGAAGTCCTGCCATCGCGGCTGCGGTATCATGGGTATGTAGTTATGCATTGGGCCTGAACCGCCGATCCCGTCCCGCCATCGCCGCGGCCATTGCCACCACGGCGACGGCCGCGCCGGCGTCGTGCGCGCGCACGATCGACGCGCCCGCGGCCACTGCCAGCGCGTTGGCAGCCGCGCTGGCGAATTCCAGCTCTCGCTCGCCGGCGCCGGCTATTCGCGCCACAAAGCTCTTGCGCGACGCTCCTACCAATACGGGATAGCCGAGCGCACAGAGGTCGGGCAAGGCGGCCAGCAATTTGAGATTATGCTGGGCGGTCTTGGCGAAGCCTAGTCCCGGGTCGACGATGATTCGCGAGCGCACAACTCCCGCCGCGGCGGCAAATCGCGCGCGCGCCTCCAGGTATTCGGCGACCTCGCGCACCACGTCGCGGTAGCGTGCGAACTCGATATGATTGGCGAGACCGCCGCGCATATGCATCAGCACCACCGCGCACTTCGTTCGCGCCGCAAGCGGCGCCATTTCGCAGTCGTGCTCAAGCGCCGTGATATCGTTGATTATCGCCGCGCCCGACTGAAGCGCGATTCGTGCGACCTCCGCGCGGCGCGTGTCGATCGAGATTGGCACTCGCAGCCGCTTGCCCAAGCGCTCGAGCACCGGCCTGACTCGCGCGAGCTCGACCTCGACCGGCACCTCCGACGCGCCCGCGGGACGCGAGGATTCACCGCCGACGTCGATCAGGTCGGCGCCTGCCGCTTCCATCGCAAGCGCGTGCTCGACGGCGCGGTCCGCATCCAGATATCTCCCGCCATCGGAGAAGGAGTCGGGCGTGACGTTGAGCACGCCCATTACTGCGGGGAACTTGATTACGCGACCGTCGTAAAGCTTGAGATACGGGGATTGAGAGGCGCGCTTGCGCAAGCCTCTATCACTTGATGATTTGGTTTTGATCCGCGAGCGTCGCATCGCACCGGCCCCACTGCCCCTCAGCCACGCGGCAACCGACTCGCCGTGGCGAATCGATCAGAGCGCCGCGGCCACGCCGGCGAAGACGACTACACGAGGACCGGTTTCGGCGGGAGTCCGGGCACCGAGCTTTCGTTTTCGTTGTCGGCACGCTTTTCCTTGCCCGGTTCCGCGCCCGGACGCGGCGGAAAATCGTTGCGCACCGCGGCCGGCGACGGCGGCATCTCGCGCCCTTCGCGGAACGCCGTCACCATCGCCTCGACTTCGCTACCGTCGAGCACTTCCTTCTCGAGCAGCCGCGCGGCGATCGCGTGGAGCAGCACCATATGATCCGACAGGAGCTGGCGCGCTTTCTGATACGCGTCGTCGATGATACGGCGCACTTCGCGATCGATCTCGAGCGCGGTCTGCTCGGAGTAATCCTTATGATGCGAGATGTCGCGGCCCAAAAAGATCTGTTCCTCGCGCCGGCCGAACGTCATCGGGCCGAGCTCCTTGCTCATGCCCCATTCGCAGACCATTTTGCGCGCGAGTTCGGTTGCTTTTTCGATATCGTTGCCCGCGCCGGTCGTCATCTGGCCGAACACGAGTTCTTCCGCGGTGCGCCCGCCGAACATCACCGCCAATCGCGTCACCAGGTAGTCGCGGGGATACGTGTAGCGATCGTCCAGGGGCAATTGCTGCGTCACGCCAAGCGCCATCCCGCGCGGGATAATCGTAACCTTGTGGACCGGATCCGCACCGGGCTGAAGCATCGCGACCAGCGCATGCCCGCCTTCATGATAAGCGATTATCTTGCGCTCCGAGCCCGACATCACCATCGAGCGCCGTTCCGCGCCCATCATCACCTTGTCCTTGGCGAGCTCGAAGTCCGACATCTCGACCTTGTCCTTGTTGTGGCGCGCCGCCAGCAGCGCGGCCTCGTTGACAAGGTTTTCCAGGTCGGCGCCCGCGAAGCCCGGGGTTGAACGCGCAAGCTTGGTCGCATCGACGTCGTCGGACAGCGGCACCTTGCGCGTGTGAACCTTCAGGATCCCCTCGCGCCCCTTCACGTCGGGCAGCGGCACCACCACGCGGCGATCGAAGCGGCCCGGGCGCAGCAACGCCGGGTCCAGCACGTCGGGGCGATTGGTGGCGGCCACGAGGATCACGCCCTCGTTGGCCTCGAACCCATCCATCTCGACCAGCAACTGGTTGAGCGTCTGTTCGCGTTCATCGTGACCGCCGCCAAGGCCGGCCCCGCGATGACGTCCCACCGCGTCGATCTCGTCGATAAAAATGATACACGGCGCATGCTTCTTGCCCTGCACGAACAGGTCGCGCACGCGCGACGCACCCACGCCAACGAACATCTCGACAAAGTCCGATCCCGAGATCGAAAAGAACGGCACGCCCGCTTCGCCGGCGATCGCTCGCGCGAGCAGCGTCTTGCCGGTTCCCGGCGCCCCGACCAGCAGCACGCCCTTGGGAATTCTGCCGCCAAGCCGCGTGAAGCGCTTGGGGTCGCGCAAAAATTGAATTATCTCTTCGAGCTCGTCCTTGGCCTCGTCGATTCCCGCCACGTCGCCGAAAGTAACTTTGTGCGTGTTTTCAGTCAGCAGCTTGGCGCGGCTCTTGCCGAACGACATCGCCTTGCCGCCGCCGATTTGCATCTGGCGCATGAAGAAAATCCACAGCGCCGCCAGCACTATTATCGGGAACCACTGCACCAGCGCGACCATCCACCACGGATCGCCCTCGACCGGCTTGGCCGCGATCTTGACGCCCTTTTCGCGCAGCGTCTTGACCAGGTCGGGATCCTCGGGCGCGTAGGTCTTGAAATGCTCCCCGCTGGTCGTGTCGCCCTTGATTAGATTTCCCTGAATCGTCGCCTGGGCGACCTGGTTTTTTTCAACCTGGTTGAGGAAATCCGAGAAAATTATTTCGGGTTCTTTGGGCTGTTGCCTGCTGAAGATATTGAACAGCAGCAGGAACATCAGTCCCAGCACTAGCCATAGCGCAATACTGCGAGAAAACTGGTTCATGCTATATACGAAAGTATCACGCGCGTTGATGCGCACGCAACGTGGTAAGCGCTAAGCCGCGATTTCAGAAGCCTCAACGCGCAGTACGGTTTCGGTGGCCTTGGTGACCAGCGCGCAGTCCGCGCGCGCAAGCCCCGGAAGCCACGCGATTTCGCCGCCGACCGTGACCACGGGGAAGCGCTCCCGCCGTGCCCGTGGCAACTTGCGATCCACAAACACGTCATGGACCTTCCGCGTGCCACGCATCCCCATCGGATGCATCCTGTCGCCCTTCATAAAATTGCGCGCGACCAGCGGGCCGTCCGCGATATTCGCAGCATCGAACATCGCGACTGACAAACCATCCGGCATCGACGCGTCTCCAGCCGCAATCGTCGAAGCCTCGAACTTGAAACCTGCCGCTCCGACCACAGTGATTCCGTCCGCCGCAATCGCAACCGAGAATCCCGCGCCGGCGCCGACCGCGGCGCCTGCTTCGCGCTCCGCCCGCGAATGCACCACCCGAATCAGATTGTACTCGCGCTCGGCGCGCCAGCCGCCCGGAAGATCGATCGAGTCGCTCGGGCCGCCTTCCAGGATGAGTTGGCGCATCGCCTCGATATGCGCGCGCGAAATTCTGCGTAAAGATCCCCTCCGCTCGGAGAGAAACAGCCGAATCGCAACCGGTTGCACCGCGCGATTCAGCCCGCTGAATCCCGACACCTCGAGCGCACCGCCGCGCCGACGCATAGCGTCCAGCTCGCGCGCGGCAATCGCCGCGACCAGCTCGTCGAGCGAGCGCATCTCGGCCGCAACTTCCACCAGCCGCCCGCCAAGCCCCGGCGCGTATTCGCGCTCGAGCATCGGGAGCAGTTCGGCGCGAATCCGGTTGCGCAGAATGTCGCGCGACGAATTCGTCGAATCTTCCACGAACGCAGTCGCGCGCGCGTCCAGGTAGCCGCGAATCTCGGCGCGCGAAATCGACAGCATCGGACGAATCAACCGGCCCGGCCCGTGTTCGGCCATCGCCGCCATCCCCGCCGCGCCGGCGCCGCGCATCAGGCGCATCAGCACGGTCTCGGCCTGGTCGTCCCGATGGTGCCCGAGCGCGACATAGTCGGCTCCCACGCGGTCCGCGACGCGCCCAAGAAAATCGCGGCGAACCTCGCGCGCACGCTCCTCGAAGTTCGCGCTCGAAATCGACGCGTCGAGTCCCTCGGCGCGTTCGACGATCAATTCAACACCAAGTCGCGCACACATAGCGCGCACAAAAGCTTCGTCGCGATCCGACTCGACCCCTCGAATCCGATGGTTCAAATGCGCCGCCGCAATCCGGAGTCCCAGCCTCTCGCGAAGCTCAAGGATCGCACAAGTAAGCGCAACCGAATCAGCCCCGCCGGAAAGCCCGATCAGTATAGATGCGCCCCGACGGATCCCCGCGCGCACCAAGGCCGCCTCGACCGCGCCGAGCACGATGCTTTCCGCATCCCGAACCATCACGGATGAGGTTATTCCCGCATGAGATCCGCATCAACGCGCCCCCTCTCTCCTACGATTGTCCCCTTCCGACATAGTTGGAGCCGCACGATCGGCACGCTAAACTCGCGTAGCTGAACCGCATATCCGGCGACATCACGCAAAAACTACAATGGACGAACGTTACGACCCGAAGAAAATCGAGCCCGCGTGGCAGCTTGATTGGCAACGCACCAATCTCTACCGCACGCGCGAGGAACCCGGCCGCCCGAAATTCTACATCCTCGAGATGTTCCCCTACCCGTCCGGCGCCGGTCTCAGCGTCGGTCATCTGCACAACTACGTTCCGTGCGATGTCGTCGGCCGTTACAAGCGGATGGCGGGATTCAACGTGCTGCACCCGATGGGATGGGACGCGTTCGGACTGCCCGCGGAAAACGAGGCGATCCTAAAGGGATCGCATCCGACGGAAACCGTCCCGCGTTACGCCGCCAACTTCAAGCGCCAACTGACAGTCTCCGGATGCGCGTACGACTGGACGCGCGAGATCAACTCGTCGTCGCCGGAGTATTACAAGTGGACGCAGTGGTTCTTCCTGATGCTTTACAAGCGCGGGCTGGCCCACCGCGCGACCGGAGCGCAATGGTGGTGCGACAAGTGCCGCACGATCCTCGCCAACGAACAGGTCGTCAACGGATGCTGCTGGCGGCACACCGACAATCCGGTCAGCAAGAAAGACCTCGAGCAGTGGTACATCAAGATCACCGACTACGCGGATCGATTGCTCGCCGATCTGGACGGGATCGACTGGCCGGAGCCGATCAAGCTGATGCAGCGCAACTGGATCGGGCGCAGCGAAGGCGCGGAACTTGCCTTCCCGGTTGCAAGTCGCGCCGGTAAAGAAATCCGCTTTTTCACCACGCGCCCCGACACCGTCTTCGGCGTATCGTTCATGGTGCTCGCGCCGGAGCATCCGCTCGTCACGGAGATTACTACCGGCGAACAGCGCGCAATGGTCGAGGGTTACGTCGCCGAGGCGCGCCGCCAGACTGAAATCGAGCGGATGTCCACGGTCAAGGAGAAATCCGGCGTCTTCACCGGCGCTTACGCGCACAACGTCTTTACCGATAGAGACATCCCGATTTGGATCGCCGACTACGTTCTGATGGGCTACGGCACCGGCGCAATCATGGGCGCGCCCGGCCAGGATCAGCGCGATTTCGAATTCGCGATGAAGTACGGCTTGCCGATTCCGCGCGTAACCGCGCCCAGTGACGGCGGCGCGCCACCGGCGGATCGCGCTTACACCGAGCCGGGCGTAGCAATCAACTCTGGTTTTCTGAACGGTAAAAAAACGGCTGAAGCGATCAATACCGTGGCAAAGTATGCCGAAGAACACGGAATCGGGCGCGCGACCATCATCTACCGGATGCGCGACTGGCTGATCTCGCGTCAGCGCTACTGGGGATGTCCGATTCCAATCGTGTACTGCAAGACCGACGGAATCGTACCGGTGCCGGATGACCAACTCCCCGTGATGCTTCCTGCGATGAAGGACTACCTACCGTCGGGTACCGGCCGCTCTCCGCTGGCCAACGTGCCGGATTTCGTCAACACGACCTGCCCAAAGTGCGGAGGCCCGGCGGATCGCGAGACCGACACGCTGGACGGCTTCGCATGCTCGTCGTGGTACTTCATCCGCTTCGCGTCGCCGCATGAAGACCGCCGCCCATTCGATCGCAGCGCGGTCGATTACTGGTTGCCGGTCGATCTCTATATCGGCGGCGCCGAACATGCCGTGATGCATCTGTTGTACGCGCGGATGTGGACCAAGGTCATGTTCGACGCGGAACTGATCGGATTCGACGAACCGTTTCCCGCCCTGCGCAACCAGGGCGTGGTGTGGGCCTCCGACGGCAACCGCATGTCCAAGAGCAAGGGCAACGTCGTCACTCCAGACGCGATGATCGACAAGTACGGCGCCGACGCGCTTCGGCTCTGGGAGCTGTTCATGAGCCCATTTGACGAAGCGACCAACTGGAACGAAGGCGGCGTTGCAGGCACGCTGCGATTCATCACGCGCGTGTGGACGATGATTCGACGCTATGTCGAGGCGGGATGCCCGGGCGGAAAGACCAGTGAAAGCGAAGAAACGGTCAAGCGCGCACACAAAACAATCCAGCTAGTCACCGACCATATCGACCGGCTGCGCTTCAACACGGCGCTCGCGGCGCTGATGGATCAACTCAACTACCTGGCGAAGCTCAAGCCCGAGGAGATGGGCCGATTCAGCGCGGAGACCTTTGTGCTGATGCTCGCGCCCATGGCGCCGCACGTCACTGAGGAAATGTGGAGGGCACTCGGCCACGATTCGTCCGTTCATTTGGAGACGTGGCCGAAGTTCGATCCGAAACTCGCGCGCGACGAGACGGTAACCGTCGTCGTGCAGGTTAACGGCAAGGTTCGCGATCGCCTGGAAGTCGTCGCGGGCGCTTCAGAAGCCGAAGTCCGCCAACTAGCGCTCAAGAGCGAGGCCGTCACGCGCCACCTCGCCGGCAAAACCCCGACCAAGTTCATTTTCGTAAAAGACAGGATGCTTAGCATCGTCGCGTAGGCGAGTCGCATCGTCGCGAACCTTGAAGGACGCGCGCCGGCCGTGCGATGCTTCGGGCCGATACGACGTTAGATCCTTTTCATCATCAGCAAGGAGCGAACGACATGGCCGAGGAAGTGCTTAAAGTCACACGTCATCCGAATTACGCGGTGTTGACGCTAAACCGTCCCGAAAAGCGCAACGCGCTGAATCAGCCGTTGATCGACGCGCTCAACAATGCACTCGTCAAATTCGAAAGCGACCGCGAAATCCGTGCGCTGCTCATCCGCGGCGAAGGCGCTCATTTCTGCGCGGGAATCGATCTGAAGGAAGTGGACGAGACGACCGGCAGTCACAACCCGACCTCGCTCGAGTCCGTCTTCGGCCGATTGGAGCGTTTCCCGGTGCCTACCATCGCCGCTATCCAGGGCGCCGCGCTCGCCGGCGGACTCGAACTGGCGCTGCATTGCGACCTGCGAATCGCGTCGGAAAACGCCAAGCTCGGCATGACGCTCGGCCGCGTCGGCTTGATGGTGCCGTACGATTTCACGCGCAAGCTGATCGAGGTTTGCGGATCGGCCAACACCGCATGGATTCTCTACACCGCTGACCAAATCGACGCCGAGCGCAGCCGTCACATGAATATGGTTCATGAAGTCGTGGCCGACGCGAAGCTCGGCGAGGCGGCGACTGCGCTGGCCGAGAAGATCGCTGCCAACGCGCCGCTCTCTCTGCGCACTATGAAGGCGACGGTGCGCCGATGCATGAGCGAGACCTTCGACGCGTGGCACGACGATCTGTTGCAGATGGCGCGCTCGGTTCGCGAGAGCCACGACGCCAGGGAAGGCGTGCGCGCGTTCCTGGAAAAGCGCAAGCCGGTCTGGAAGGCGAATTAGCGCGCGCGCGTCTCAGTCGGAATCGGAATGCCTGCCCAGTGCGTGGCGGATCGCGCCGGCACTCTCCAGCAGCGTGCTCGGCAGGTTCAAGGTTCCCGCGACATTTGAATATGGATACAGCCGCGCGTTCAGATGCGCGTGCAGCGGAATTCCCTCGCCCTGGTGAATTTCATAGTCAAGCGGCAACGGCCCAAGGATCATCAGTATTCGATGGATCGCATTTGCAAACTGCCGCATCTGATCCGGCGTCAGCTCCGACAGCAGTCCCCGATAGTTGGGCATCACGACGTCGTAGCTGCGCGGGAACCCGCCGATCGGGCTCGCATAGCTGACGACAGAGTCGCCGCGATCGATCACCAGCCCCAGGCGCTCCATCAGCGCAACGATCTCGTGCCATAGACGAGGATTCTCACGCTCGGCGCGCGCCTCCGCGAGCACGGCCGGAAACGGCTCCGGCGATCCGATGATCTGCTGATGCAGATGCGGCTGCGAGGCGCCCGACTCGCGCCCCTGATTCTTGCGGATTACAACCGAGCAAACGTCGGGATTATCCAACGCGAGGCGCATCACGCGCGCATCGGCTTGCATCAGATGAAGGAAATGACCGCTGCCCAGCGCGCCGGTGAACATCAAATCGTTCTGCGATCGCGGCGCGCCGATAAAGTGACGCGGATCTTCGACGACGATGTACGACTCGTTGCGATTTCCGGTCAGCTCGGCGGGAATTCGCGGGAAGAGATTGTTGATCACGCGCACCACCCAACCCGCGCCATCGGCAGTCTTCGCCCCGTTCCATTCGGGGATTTCATCCGGAGTCATCCGAAAGAGCTCGCGCGGCGCAAGCCCTTCGTTGCCCGCACAGAAAGGACATGACTCGGTCGCGTGGCGAATTGCCTCGGCGCTGAGATGCGGTGTGTCGGGATCGGCGCTCTGGCGGCCGCCGAGCGTGAACGCGAAGCTCTTGCCGCGAACGTCGACAACGTATGAAATCACGCCGGTGATCGGATTCTTGATCCAGAGCAGGGAACCATCGCGGATTTCGCATTCTATCGGCATCGGAGCGTGATCACCTTTAACAATTGCCGGCGCGCCATTTCAACGCCGGCGCGAAACCGTCGCGAGCCGGGGATCGCCTTGACTATCGCTCTTGGCTCCGTTATCCCAAGTGCTGAGGACGGGGAACCGGCCAAGCCGGGACAAATTGGGGTCTGGCGATCCGCATGCGCGGCCACCAGCCTTTTTTTTGGCTGCCATCGCCAATCGCCAGCGTCCCCGTGAATGGTCAAAAATGCCGCACGTGAAGAAATACCTGTTCACGCCCGGGCCGGCTCCCGTACCGCCCGAGGTTTTGCTCGAGATGGCGCGTCCGATCATCCACCATCGCACGCCTGAGTTCAGTGCTGCGCTCGATCAGGCGCGCGATCGGATGAAACCTCTCTACGGCACCTCGAGCGAGGTAATTCTGCTCGCGTCCACCGGCACGGGTGGGATGGAAGCGGCGGTGATCAATTTGCTGCAGCCGGGCGAGCATGCAATCTACGTCAACGGCGGCAAATTCGGTGAGCGATGGGGCAAGTTGCTCGCAGCCTTCGGCATGATTGGGCACGAGGTGCGCGTCGAATGGGGCCGCGCCGCACGGCCCGGGCAAATCGAGGATGCGTTCAAGGCGTATCCCGAGTCGCGCGCCGTGCTGGTGCAGGCGAGCGAAACTTCCACCTGCGCGGTGCATCCGGTGGCCGAGATCGGCGAGGTCAGCCGCAAGCGCGGCGCGATGCTGATCGTAGATGGAATCACGTCGGTCGGCGTCTTCGAACAGAAGATGGACGAATGGGGCATTGACGCGTTCGTCACGGGCAGCCAGAAGGCTCTCATGCTTCCGCCGGGCCTCGCAATGGTCGCGCTGTCGGCGCGCGCTTTGGACGTCGCGAAGAAAATCAAGACGCCGCGCTTCTATTTTGATTTGCTCAAAGAATTGAAGGCGCAGCGCGACGAGCATACCACCGCATGGACCGCGGCCGTGTCGCTGATCTGCGGGCTGAACAAATCACTCGAAATAATTCACGCCGAGGGTCTGCCGCAGGTTTACGCGCGTCACGCGCTGATGGCGGAGGCTACTCGCGATGCTGCCGCGGCACTCGGGCTGAAACTGCTGTCGCCCGACAATCCCGCTCCCGGGGTCACCGGAATCCTGGTCCCCGAAGGTCTCGACGGCGGCAAACTGGTCAAGTTCCTGCGCGACAGCCTGGGCGTGTCCGTTCAGGGCGGCCAGGATCAGATGAAGGGTAAACTCGTGCGCATCGGACACATGGGTCATTTGAGCCCGTTCGACATGCTCATCGCGGTTGGCGCGCTCGAGATGGGACTTAAGCAGATCGGCGCAAACATTCAACTTGGCGCCGGCGTAACCGCCGTTCAGGCGCGCCTGGCACGGAGCATCTGAATCAACATGGCGGAAACTTTCCGTGTCCTTCTGAGCGACTCGCTTGCGGCGCAAGGGATCGAGGTCCTCAAGCGCTTTCCGCAGCTACAGTTCGACGTCAAGACCGGCCTCAAGCCCGCGGAGTTGGCGAAGATAATCGCGCCCTACGACGCGCTGCTGATTCGCAGCGGCACGCGCGTCACCCGCGAAGTAATCGATGCCGCCACGTCGCTCAAAGTGATCGGGCGCGCGGGCGTCGGGGTCGACAACATCGATATCGAAGCGGCAACGCGCCGCGGAATCGTCGTGATGAACAGCCCGACCGGCAACAGCGTCACGACTGCGGAGCACGCGATCACCATGATGATGGCGCTGGCTCGGCATATTCCGGCCGCCAACGCCTCGATCCGAGCCGGCAAATGGGAGCGCGGCAAATTCACCGGCGCCGAGATATGCAACAAAACGCTGGGCGTGGTCGGCCTCGGCAACATCGGCCGGATCGTCGCCGACCGCGCTCTTGGGCTCAAGATGAAAGTGATCGGCTACGATCCGATCCTGACGGCTGAGGCTGCCGGGCGCATCGGCGTTCAATTGGTCAGCCTCGATGAGCTTTTTGCGAGCGCCGACTTCATCACCGTCCACACCCCGCTGACCGACGATACCAGGGGCATCGTGGGTGCGGCGGCATTCGCGAAGATGAAGAAGGGCGTGCGAATCATTAACTGCGCCCGCGGCGGTATCGTCGATGAAGCCGCGCTGGTCGAGGCGCTGAAATCCGGCAAGGTCGCGGGTGCCGCGCTGGACGTGTTCGTCGAGGAGCCACCTCCCGCCAACCATCCGCTGCTCCAGTTCGACAACGTGATCGCAACGCCGCACCTCGGCGCCGCCACCGACGAGGCGCAGGTCCAGGTCTCGGTCGATATCGCGCATCAAGTGGCCGACTTCCTGATCGAAGGCACCATTCGGCAGGCGGTTAACATCCCGGCGCTATCCACCAAGGAACTCGAAATACTCGGGCCTCATCTAACGCTTGGCGAAAAACTGGGCCGACTCGCCGCGCAACTGATCACCGAGGCGCCCACGGAGCTGACGCTCGCGTTTGGCGGTGAAGCCGCCAATCTCAAGCCCGACGCGATCACCGCCGCGGTTTTAAAGGGATTGATGAGCGGCTTCCTCGACGAGGATTTGAATTACGTCAACGCGCCATTTATCGCTCGCGAACGCGGAATCAGGATTATCGAAACGCGCTCCCGCGAAGTCACTGACTACGTCGATACCTTGACGGTCACGATTCGTACCGGCGCCGGCGAGCACGAAGTCTCCGGCGCCGTGCTCGGAAATCGCGTGCTGCGCCTAACCCGGATCGACGGCTACCGCGTTGAGGCGGCGCCCGAGGGTTACTTCCTCATGCTGCATAATCGCGACGTTCCCGGAGTGGTCGGCGCGGTGGGCACGGTGCTCGGGCAGGCCGGAATAAATATTGGCGGACTGGAGCTCGGCCGCGATCGCGTGGGAGGAACCGCGCTCAGCATTTTCGAGGTGGATGAACCCGTGCCGGGCGCCGTCCTCGACAGGCTCAAGACCATCCCTGCAATTACCGCGGCGTCGCTGCTCAAGCTCTGAATTTATTTTGCGCGCGGGACATTTCAGCCCGACAGGTGCGCGCGCAGGCCGGCGAAATTGACGCCGCTCGGGGAAAAGACATGAAGACAGTTGCCGTGATTGGTACGCAGTGGGGGGACGAGGGCAAGGGCAAAATCGTCGATATGCTCGCGGCCGACGCCGATGTGGTCGTCCGCTTCCAGGGCGGAAACAACGCAGCTCACACGCTGGTGGTCGGCGGGAAGAAATTTGTGCTGCGGCTGGTGCCGGCAGGCGCGCTCCATCCCGGCAAGGCTTGCGTAATCGGCAACGGCCTGGTCGTCAATCCACTGGCATTGCTCGGCGAAATCGCAGACCTCAAGCGCAGCGGCCATCTCGCCGACGATAGTTTGCTCAAGATCAGTTACGAAGCGCACATGGTGATGCCGTATCATCTCGCGATCGATCGCGCTCGCGAGGCGCGCCTGGGCAAGGGCGCGATCGGTACGACCGGATTCGGAATCGGCCCGGCCTACGAAGACAAGATGGCTCGGGTGGGATTGCGCTTCGAAGATCTGCTCGATCTCAAATTTTTCGCGGAGAAACTCCGCCGCAACATCGTCGAGAAGAACGCGTACCTGAAAGCATTGCTCAAGGCCAAGCCGATCAAGGCCGACGAAACCATCGACGCGATGAAAAAAGCGCGCCGCCGGCTGCTCCCGTATCTGTGCGACACCGGCGCGTTCGTGAGCGAGGCGATCGATTCCGGCCAGCGTGTCCTCTTCGAGGGCGCCCACGGCACGATGCTCGACATCGATCACGGCACCTACCCGTACGTGACCTCGTCGAATTGCGTCGCGAGCGCAGTCTTCAGCGGCACCGGCATCGGGCCGGGCAATCTCGAAGCGGTGCTCGGCATCAGCAAGGGATATACGACACGAGTCGGGGCCGGCCCCTTTCCGAGCGAGTTCACCGGCTATCTCGCCGATTCGCTGCGCGAAGAAGGCAACGAGTTCGGCAGCGCCACCGGGCGTCCCAGGCGGATCGGATGGTTCGACGCCGTGCTGGCCCGTTACACTGCTCGCGTCAACGGGATGTGGGCGCTCGCGCTTACCAAGCTCGACGTTTTAACCGGGATCGATCCAGTCAAAATCTGCGTCGGCTACATCGTCAAGGGGAAACGCTACAACGACATGCCGCCGTCGCATCGGATGCTGATCGACGCCAAGCCGATCTTCGAAGAGATACCGGGATGGAGCGAAAGCCCGGCGGGCGCGCGCACGCTGGCCGAATTGCCCTCGGGCGTGCGCCGCTACGTCGAACGAATCAGCGCGCTGGTTGGTGTGCCAATTGCGATGATCGGCGTCGGCAAGGAGCGCGAAGCGACCATCGTGGTCCGCAACCCCTTCGCCGACTAACTCGTTGCTAGCGGTTCAGCAGCTCGGCGAATTCCTCGACCGTCATCCCCGCTTTTCGAATCAAGCTGCGAAGAAGTCCGGGACCAAGCTCTCGATGTACTGGAACCGTAAGAACCACGACTGCCCCGGATTTGACTAGCGTGGCGTGGCTACCTTTCTGATGCGCACGTGACCAGCCCGCGCGTTCAAAAGCCCGGATTGCGTCGGCCCCCGAGCAGACCGGCAGTTTGGCCATCCATCGATACCTCGGAAGCTATTTTGAAACAACTTTAATGGACACGAGTAGGGGGAAATTTAATTTCCCCTACTCGGATCGATTAGGAAATTAGCCAGCTGAGGTTTTTATTTCGACCTCGGCGACCTCAATTTGCGTCGGGATCCCATACTCCCGCCTGGTCTCCAAGCTCGCTTCTATCGCCTCTCGGATGTTCGCGAGAGCTTCGGCTTCGGTCCGGCCTTGGGACAGGCACCCCGGAAGAGCCGGGCACTCCACGACGACAAAGCCGGCTTCGTCGCGTTCGAGCGTCACCAGAAACTTCATGATTTCACTTTAGCACACGGAATCCGGCAACCAATCAGTGCCCCCTACGCTGCGCAAACCGCAGCGAGGCTCGAGATCGCGACACCGCGGCGTCCCTGCCTCAGGTCATTGCGATCGAACCCGTTGGTTGTGTACCCGATCGAAATCCCCGTCGCCGGATCGGCCCATCCGATCTGTCCGCCCGCGCCTCCGTGTCCGAATGCCAGCGCCGAGTTGGTCTTGCCGAAGCCGCGATAGTTCGCACGCCCATCGCCTCCGGCTATGACAACTCCAAGCGCGCGGTTGCACTTGACGCCGAAAATCGGATCCTTGTAATCGCCCGAGCGCACGCGCAACGCGTCCTTGAGCGCTTCAGGCTTGATGATCGGCGTACCGTTGGCGCGGCGATTATGCAGCAAGCCCTGGTAGAACAGCGCCAAGTCGCCCGCCGTCATAATTCCGCCGCCGCCCGGCACGCCAGCTTCCATCACATTGGGCCGGTTGAAGCCGAGGACTGCGTCTTCGGTAACTTCGGTTTCCGGCATCGCGGGCAGGCCGAGTTTCTTTCGCTCCTCATCGGATAGCGCCTCTCCGACGTAGCAAAGCTGCGCAACCCGCTGATGATACTCGCGCGGCAATCCAAGGCGCAGTTCCGGCAATCCGAGCGGCGTTGCAATCCGGTCATGCACGAACTGACGGAAGTCCTTGCCGGTGCGGCGCTCGATTATCTCCGCGATTACCCAGAAGCCCGAGGTCGGATGGTATTCGAATTTGCTGCCCACCGGCCATTCCAGCCGCCACTTGGCGAATCGCTCGAGCCGCTTGCTCTTATCCAGCCACTCGTTCTGCGGATACGGCGCGTTCGGAAATCCTCCCACGTGGAGCAGAACCTGCTCGACGGTCATCGTGTCCTTACCATTGGTGCCAAACTCGGGGACGATCTCCGCGACGCGCTCGCCCGGATTCAGTTTGCCTTCGCCGATCAGAATCCATGACGCCGCCGACATGATCGCCTTCGTGCACGAGAAGATCGTGTAGAGCGTGTCGTTGGTTGCCGGCTTTTCACTTCCACCCTGGACTGCGTATCCGATCGTGCGCATCGCACCGATTTTCCCGTTGCGGGCGATCGCGATTTGACTCGATGGCAGCAACCCATCCTTGACTTCGCGTTCGGCACGATTGAAAAGCGCTGCGACTTTTTCAGGATCGAGGCCGACTTCGCGTGGACTGTCGGCAAAATGACTTTGCGCGGGCATTGCGGGAACCCCCTGCCTTTGAATTGTCGTCCTCGGGATATAACACGCCAGCGCCGATTCGTCATTCGGAAGCGATCCGCACCGGACCTTGCGACGATATCCACCCCGCCCTGCCGGGCAGCGTCGTCCGAATGACTTCGCATACCGGCAATTTCTTCCGATTCAGCTGCGCCGCGACCTCGCGCAGTTGCACGAACTTCGCGCCCCGCTCCTTGAGCGCGCGGACCAGGGCCGTGAAGCCCTCGAGCTGTCCAATCCCTTCGGTCTCGGCGTGAATCGTGTGCACGTTGAGCGCATCGGGCTTGCACAAGCTGAGATAGAAATCGCGCACCGCGCCGTCATCGGGCAATTCACGCCGCCCCATTACCTCGTCGAGCGTCGGCAAGGTGGTCGGAATCTCCGGCGTCGCGAGAACCCGCCCCTCGACGATGCAACGGTACGGCGCGATTCCTCGCGTGTCGCTGCGATAGTCGAGCGCCATCGCGTCCAGCGCGACCAGCGCCGCATCGTTAGTGCGCCATCCGGGCGCGGCGAAACTGCGCGGCGCTTCACCGAGGATCGCGCGGTATGCCTCAAACGCGTCGCCGAGTTCGTTGCGTACTCCGGGCTCGCCGATTTTATCGAGGTGATCCTGCCATCGCACGTGATCGTAGCCATGCACGCCAATCTCGAAGCCATGCGCCTTCAGGTCGCGGATAATTCCGGGGAACGACAGCGCGATCGGCCGCGACGGCAGGATCGTCCCCGAGAGAATCGTACGCGCGCCGTACATCGAGACGGCCCTGGTACGGAACATCTTTGAGATGAACCCGCGATTTCGAAACACCCGCAGGATTGCGCGCCCCGAATTGTCCGGGCCCATCGCGATATAAAAGCTCGCGGCGACGCCCTCGCTCTCGAGCATCGAGGCAATTCGCGGCACCCCCAGTTCGAGGCCCTGATGGGTATCGACGTCGATCTTTAGTGCGACTTCCAAGTGTAGTGACTGCGCGGACGCGGCCCGCGCCTAGGAAGCCATCTCTTTGCGGAACCAGTCCATCGAGATTTTCACGCCATCGCGCAGGTTTACTTTCGGAGTGACTCCCAGCAACGTGCGCATCTTCGTATTGTCCGGAACCCGGCGCGGGATGTCCTCGTAGCTGTTGCCGTACACTTCCTCCTGGGTCACGAACTTGATCTTCGATTTCGTTGGCCCGAACAACTCGATCATCAGCTTGGCGAACTCGAGCACCGTCGTCTCGACATCGACGCCGATGTTAATCGCCTGCCCATCTGCCGCGGGATTCACTCCCGCCTGCACGGATGCCTCGATCGCATCGGTTACGTACGTGAAGCATCGCGTCTGCAGCCCGTCGCCAACCACGGTCAAGTCCGCGCCGCGCAGCAGTTGACCCATGAAGATCGTAAACAGCCGGCCCACGTCAACCTTGTCCAGTCGCGGACCGTACACGTTGAAATAGCGCACGACCGTAACCGGCAGGCCGAGCTTGTGATACGCAAAACAGAAATGCTCGCCGACGGCCTTCGACGTCGAGTAGCACCAGCGATCGATACTGGTCGCGCCGAGCACGCGATCGTCGTCCTCGCGCCACGGCACCTTGGGGTTGCGGCCGTACACCTCGGAGGTCGAGCTGAACACGAGCCGTTTGTTATGCTTATAGGCGGCCTTCAGCACGTTCTGCGTGCCGTTTACGTTTACGTTGAGCGTTTCGTAGGGATCGGCGACGTAGTGTTCGACGCCGACGACGGCCGCGAGATGGTAAATGAGATCGACCTTCGATACCAGGCTGTCGATCAACTCGAGGTTGAAGACCGAATCGTGCACGTAGTGAAAGCGCGGATTGTCCAGCAGGTGACGCACCTTGGCGATCGAGCCGGTGTCGAGCACAAAGACCTCGTCGCCGCGCGCAATGAACGCATCCGAAAGATGTGATCCGAGAAACCCGGCGCCGCCGGTGATCAGAACCCGCATGTGACCTCCGCGAACCTAGTCGAATAGAATAGTATCTTTGACGCGCGCCGCCTCGGAAAGAGCCTCGCGGGCAATGCCTTCGGCGCCGCCCTCGAACTGGGCAATTTTCAGGATTACGCTGCCCTCACCGGCCGCAATTTCAAGAGCGCCGTCGGCAGTTTCGTGCACGACCCGCCCGTGCTCCCCGCGCGCTCCGTTTTCCGCGCCAATTTTCGCTTCCCATACCATCAGCTTTCGCCCGCCGACGAAACAGAACGCGCCGGGATATGGATGCGTCACGGCCCGCACGAGATTGAAGATCCTCCGCGCCGGCCATCGCCAATCTATCCGTCCGTCCTCCGGCTTTCTGCGGCCGAAGTAACTTCCCTTCGAGATATCCATCTTTCGCCGCGGCGCAGTGCCGGCGACGATCTTTGGATGCAGCTCGGTTATCAGCTCGACGCCCAGCGGCACCAGCTTGCGGTATAGCGTCAGCGCGTTGTCGCTGTCGTCGATCGCAACCGCTCGCTGCCCGACGATATCTCCGGCGTCCGCCCGCACAACCATTTGATGTAACGTGACGCCCGCCTCGCGTTCTCCATTCACCAGCACCCAGTTCACCGGCGCACGACCCCGATACGCCGGCAGCAACGACGGGTGCAGATTGAATGCGCCCAGCGGCGCAACCGCGAGCACGCTCTCGGGAATCAGATGGCGGTAGGAGAAGGAATAAATTACCGCGGGCTTCAATGCGCCGATCCTGGTGGCCGACCCTGCCTCGACGCCGGCATCAGTGTGCACCGGGACGCCGTGCTGTGCGGCCAGTTGCGCACACGATCGCCACCAAATCTCTTCATGCACATCGTCGCGATGAGTGAACAGTGCTGCGATTGGCGCGCCCATTTTCAGCAACGCCTCCATGCACGCGTAACCCATCTCATGGTACGCGAACAGCACGCAGACGGCGGATTTCACAGTCGCGCCAGATGCGACGCTCGAAAGGTAGGACTCCACGATTGATCGTCAGTCACGTCAGTCGGTTTGCGCATCGACCGGCTTCGCGTCAACTCCATGCACCGCGCGCACTATGTAAGTGGGGCGGCGGCGCACTTCTATATAGATACGCCCGGCGTATTCGCCGATAAGTCCGAGCGCCAGGAATATCATCCCGACGAAAAAGAACAGGATGGCAAAAAGCGTCCACAGCGCGCCCTCTTCTTGCGGGCCGTAGATCAGCCGATGCGCAACGAGCCCAATCGCCATCATTACAGCCAGCACCGAAATTCCTATCCCGGTCATGCTCAGCAGCTGGATCGGAACCAGAGAAAATCCGGTAATCAGGTTGAGACTGAGTTTCGCCAGTCCGAAGAGATTGTACTTCGACTTGCCGCTGGCGCGATCGTCGTGACCGACCGGGATTTCCGCGACTCGCTTGGCGAACGTGTTGGCGAGCGCGGGAACGAACGCTGCCTTCTCGTCGCACTCGACCACGGTATCGACGATATGCCGCCGGTACGCACGCAGCATGCATCCGTAATCGTGCATCGGTACGCCGACGATCAACGACGTCAAGCGGTTGTGCAGACGTGACGCGTACCGCCGATACGCCCGATCGTGACGCTCCTCGCGCCATCCGCCCACCACGTCGTTGCCTTCGTCGATCGCCGCGATCAAGCGCGGAATTTCCTCCGGCGGATTTTGCAGGTCCGCGTCGAGCGTGACGACTATCTCGCCGCGCGATTGCCGGAAGCCCGCGAGGATCGCCGAATGCTGTCCGAAATTGCGCGCCAACTCGACGACCCGCACACGGCCCTCTTCGCCCGCCGCAATTTCGCGAAGGATGCCGAGGGAGTCGTCGCGCGAGCCGTCATCGACAAAAACCGTCTCCCATGGACGGCCCAAACCCTCGAGAACCGGCTTGAGGCGCGACCAAAGCGACGTCAGGTTCGCGGATTCGTTGAACACCGGCACAACGACCGACACCAATCCGCTCGGCGCTCGCGATACGGCCGAAGTGCCTCGAATCGGTGATATTTTGCCCCGGAAGCTCAAGGAACGTGCGCGACCTGACCGCCGATCAATCCATGCGAAACCGCCGTCGCGTAAAGTGATTGTTGCAGACAGCCTCGGGAAATTAAAGATAGCGCCGGCCCGCCCCCGGTTGACCGCGCGCGATCACCTCGCGAGACTGCATCGACGATGCTCGCCGCCAACCGACCTCTCCGACTCACCATCTACGCCATCCTCGCGGCGATTCTCTATCTTCCCGGTCTCGGCAGGCCCGCGCTTTGGGAGCCCGACGAGGGCCGCTACGCCGAAATCGCGCGCGAGATGGTTATCTCGGGCGACTACGTCACGCCGCGTGACGATTTCGAGCTATATTTCGAAAAACCTCCGCTGGTCTATTGGGCCGAGGCCGCCGCAATTCAAATCTTCGGGGTCAATGAATTCGCGGTGCGATTGCCCGCGGCGCTCTTTAGTATCGGCCAGGTCGTTGTCACAGCCGCATTGGCCGAGGCGATGCTCGGTGCGGCAGCGGGATTTTTCGCCGCACTGGTGCTCGCGCTGAGTCCGCTATTTTTCGGCTTTGCGCGATTCGCGACGCTCGATCCCACGCTGGCGTTTTTTCTTGCCGCGGCGCTGGGCGCCTTTTACGCCGCGGCGCGTGGCGATTCGTTCTCGCGGGGGCCGGCTCGCAGGTGGCTGTTGATTTCCGCCGCGATGCTCGCGTTGGGCACTCTTGCCAAAGGCCCGATCGCATTGCTTCTGGGCGGCGCGATCGCTCTGGCATGGATGGCAATTGAGCGGCGGCTGCGCCACGTCGCGCAGATGCCGCTGGTCTGGTGCCTCGTCATCTACGCGGCGATCGTCGTCCCCTGGTTCGTGCTGGTCGAGGCCCGAAATCCCGGCTTCGTGCACTTCTTCATCGTCCACGAGCATCTCGAGCGCTACGTCGCGTCGAGCGAACATGGATGGGGTCCGTGGTTCTTCATTCCGATCGTGATTGGCGGAGCGTGGCCCTGGATTTTCTTCGTCCCGCTTGGATGGTCCGCGATGCGCGCTGGCGACGGCTTGTCCGAGAGCGCCAAGGACCCATCCGGCCGACGCGCGGCCGCGCGCTTCCTGGCCATCTGGTTCGTCGTGATCTTCGTGTTTTTCTCGATTCCCCGCTCCAAGCTCGGTAGCTATATCCTGCCCGCGCTTGTGCCGCTGGCGATCGTTGCGGGATACGGCCTCGCGCGCGTGTCGGCTCTCGACGGCTTGCGGCGCCGCCGTCTTCTCGCCGTCATTGCTATCGCGAACCTGGCACTCGCGGCGGTTCCCCTGGTATTTTTCGAACTCGTACCGGCTCCGATAAATCCCGCGATCGGCTTCGACGGATTGCTGATTGGCGCCGTTGCGGCCGCTGGCGGGATTGCGATGTACTCGCTCGGGCGCGCAGCGGCGCGCGTTCCGTACGCGATCGGTGCGATGGCGCTGGCGATGCTGGCGACGGTGCCGCTTGCCTCCCACATGCGCGAAGACGCGTCCTCGATTTCCACCTATCGCAACCTGGCAAATGCGGTTCGGCCCTATCTTGCGCCGGACTGTACGCTCGCCTCATACCGCCATTACGTCCAATCGCTCCCGTTCTATACGCGCCGGCGCGAGACCCGGGTCGAATATTGGGGCGAGCTTTCGGAAGTTTCGCCGCCGAGTCCCGGCAAGTCGCCGTTCCTTATCGGCTCCGACGCGCGTCTGCGCCAGGTCTGGTCGTCGGGCGCGTGCATGATTCTGATCGTGAACGATCGCGACCGCAATGCGCTTGCAGACCGGCTTAAGCCCGCGCCGGTAGTGATCGGATGTGAGGGAAAAAAGCTCGCGCTCTACAATGGCGCGCTGGCGCCGCCGCCGGGCGCAGCCGATTGTCTAAAATCCGAAACGAAAAATTAGTAAATGCCGGGATCGAAGTACTTGGATTCGGGCTCATTGGACTGTAGCTTTCTCGCTGTGGCTTTCTTGCGGCCGTTTCCAGTGAAAAGTGAAAAGTGAAAAGTGAAAAGTTACAATTTTGGCCGTAAGCGATTAGCCGGGAGAGATTGATCACAGGTGGCTGACAAAAAATCCAAATCGAAACTCCAGGCTGCGAATTTCGGAGCCGGCAGCGCCGAGTCCGAACCTTCGCTCGGCCACTTGATTACGGAAACCCGCGAACGCAAAGGCATGACTCGCGAGCAAGTCGTCAACGAGACTCATTTGCCGGCGCATTACATCAAAATGATCGAGACCGACCGCTACGATCTGATTTCGGATCGGCTCTACCTCGTGCCATTTCTTCGCCGCTACTCAACGTTCCTCGGTCTCGACGCCGAGGAAATCGCCTCCCGTTTCGTCAGCGACGTTCAGCATACCGAGAACAACGTGGTGCGAATCTCGCAAGAGATCACGATGGTCGCGAAGCGGTCCGGCGCCGCCAGCCGAATCGCCTTCGCCGTGCTGATCGCCGCGGTGCTCATCTTGCTGGCAGATTTCGCGTGGCGCCAGTTAGTAGATCATGAAGCGCCCACTCCGGCTTCGGTCGCCTCGCCGGCCGCGATGGCGCCAGCGGCAGAGCCCAACGCCGTCGCCCCTAACGAAACGCTGCCGCCCGCGACAATCGTGACGAATCCCGAAGGCGCCGTGCCCCGGTCTTCGCCGGCCGCCGCCTCGAATGTTCAGCGACCTGCGAGTGCGCCGCCTGTAGCTCACCGCCCTGCCCCGTCGCGACCGATCCCGCGCGCGGCGACCGACCCGTAGGCACGGGTGGCCAGTGTAAAGAAAAAGACGGAGATGGTGCGCGCCCTTTTTCCGCATCCTGCTAGTGCAGCACGGCGTTGGCGATCTCTTCCGCAACGAGCTCCTTGGCACGCCGCGCGTCATCGCCCGAGTGCACGACCGCGACCACCTTTAGCTCATCGGCGGCGCCCTCCAGCGACGCGCGGGCGACGATCACCGTGTCGTAAATCTGGTTCTTGGGGATATTGCCATATGGCGTCGGCGCGTTGACGCCGCGCGACGCCTGCTGACTCGCCTGGTAGGCTTTGAACTGTTCGGTAGCCGTATCGTCGGGATACAACGACCGGCGGCGAGCCTCCTGTGCGAACGGATCGATCGGTTGATCGCCGCTGTCGCCCAGCGGCGGCGGATCCGCGCCGGCCGCCTTCAGCAATTCAACCATCGAGGGATCGCCCGGGAACATCTGATTCAATGACACTCCCGGTGCAAGCAGTTGCTGACTCACCGACACGGTGAGCGTCACCGAATTTTCCGGATCGGACGCAAGACCATGGCGCGCCGCTCTGAGATCTTCATTCAGCACGTTCTGCACAACGGGATCGGTGCAAATCGCAACCACCGCGGCGTTTGCGGGCGCCACCAGCTTGCCCGCCATCTTGATGTCGGCTGCGTGCGCAAATCCGCAAATGGCTACTACCATGGCTATCGCGGCGATCGCGCGCCCGTTGGCACGGGAGGCCAGTATTAAAAAAGGAAAACAGGGCGCGCTGTACAAGGACCCTCACCTTCATCCTCTCCCTTGCAGGGAGAGGAAACAAAAGCCTCGATCACGTTATGCAAAGCTCTCGTGCTAGGAAATCTTCTGCTGCAACAATTCATCCGCCCACGCAGCCCGCCATTTTACCAGCCGTTCGCCGAGCTTCGCGTCGCCCAGCGCGATTATCTGCGCCGCAAACAGAGCCGCATTCGCCGCACCAGCTTTGCCAATCGCCATCGTCGCCACCGGCACCCCCTTGGGCATTTGCACGATCGACAGCAGCGAATCGATTCCGTTGAGCGACGTCGTCGGCATCGGCACGCCGATAACCGGGATTATCGTCTTCGATGCGACCACGCCGGCAAGATGCGCCGCGCCGCCGGCGCCGGCGATTATCACGCGCAGGCCGCGGCCCGCGGCATTGGCGGCATATTCCAAAGTAATGTCGGGCGTGCGATGCGCCGACATAATCCGAACTTCATGCGACACTTTAAGTTCTTCCATGACCTCGGTCGCTGCCGACATGTATTCCCAGTCGCTCTTGCTACCCATGATCACGCCGACAATCGGCGCCTTGCTGTCCGCCATCGTAGTTCCTCGTTCTTTCCTTATGTGTACATCATCTCACAATCGAGATAAGGGACGCAGCACCGTTGGAATCAGAAGGCTGATTCCAGCCCGCCGGCATGTCAAGTCGCAGCCGGTATGAGCGCCCTGGATAATTCGGCACAATGTATTCGCGATGGCGACGCCGATTCCCAGCAATCAGTGCGAGTTCACGCTCGCCGAAGTTGTCGAGGCTACCGGCGGTACTCTCGCCCGCGCCGCTTCGACTGTCCCGGCCGGCGACGGCGTCCGCGGCGTCAGCATAGATACACGCTCGATCGGAGCGGGAGCGATATTCGTCGCACTGTGTGGCGCTGCGTCCGACGGCCATGACTACCTGACACAAGCCGCCGCGCGAGGCGCTGCAGCCGCGATCGTCGCGACCGGCCGCCGTCATCCTGGTCTCGATTGCATCGAGGTCGCCGATACGCTGGCGGCTTTGGGCCGACTCGCGCGCCGCCATCTCGTGCGCACGCGCGCGGCCCGCCCGCTTCCGCTAATCGCAATCGGTGGAGCAGTCGGCAAGACCACCACCAAAGAACTCACCGCCGCGGTCGCTCGCGCGCTGTTCGGATCCACGCTTTCAACCCCGGGTAATCTCAATAATCTGATCGGCGTACCTATGACGATTTTCACACTCACCGGCGAGCATCGAGCGGCCGTACTGGAATGCGGCACCAACACGCGCGGCGAGATTCCAAAACTGGCGCGAATCGTCGAGCCAGACGTCGCAATGGTCCTCAACGTCGATCTCGAGCACAGCGAAGGTCTCGGCACGCTCGACGATATCGCCGACGAGGAAGCCGCGCTGTTCTCGACTGCCAGGCGCTATGCGGTCGCATCGGCAGACGAACCGATGGTGCTGGCGCGGATTCCGAAACATCTGAGGCGAATCACCTTTGGCAAGTCGCCCGACGCTCAGGTGCGGCTCGTCAGTCGAAGCGTGGGCGTCCGCTCGCGCATCCGCGTCGAAATCGCGCGCGCCATGCTCGCCGCGGGTGTCGAACCCTTCATCGAAACTGAAATCGCGCTGCTGGGCGAGGCCGCGGCTCTCAACTGTACCGCCGCGATCGCCGGTGTCGCCGCGATGCACCCGCTGCCGCTTGAATCGCGCGAGCTTGCAGCGATCGCCGACGCGCTCGCGGTCGTCAAGCCGGTCGCGGGCCGGCTCGCCAACACCTCGATTCACGGCATCTTTGTGATCGACGACACTTACAACTCGAACCCTCGCTCGATTCGGGCCGCGCTCGCGGCCGCGCGCGAGGTAGCCGACGGTCTCGGCGCCCGTCTCGTGATCGCGCTGGGTGATATGCTCGAGTTGGGCGAGCTATCAGCCGCCGCGCATCAGGAGGCGATACGCGACGTGATGCTCTCGCATCCAGCCGCATTCGTCGCCGTCGGCCCAGAGATGAACTCCGCCTGCGCAGTCGTATCCCGCGACGCGGATACCACCGATGTACTCGCCGCACCCGACAGTATCGCTGCGGCAAGAATAATTGCCGGACTGCTCCGGCCCGGCGACGTGTTGCTGGTCAAGGGTTCGCGCGGAATCGCAATGGAACGAGTTCTCGAGAGGCTCGGTTGACGCTAACGGTGCGTGGGCGTCCGCATGGTTATTGCCCTATCGCCGTGATGTTGCAGGTTTCCGCGGTCATCGCGGCGTTGGCCGGGAGCGTCAGCACAGTCGCGGTTGCCGTCGGCTCATAAGTGCCGCACGACGCGAGGATGTTCGGCGCGGCGGAGAAATTCACGCCGCCAAGATTTGCGGTGCATCCGCCACCATTGAAGCAGACAGTTTGCGCAGTGCCGGTTTCCTGATACCCGGTCAAAAGGCAGTTTACAACCTTGAAACTCCCCCCAGCCATTGGCTCGCTACAAGCCGCCGTGCCCGCTGTGCTGCCGGTAATTGGTATTTGAACGGTTGCAGAATCCCACGGAGCACTTTGAGGGCAGGCATTGATCCCACCGATGCCATTTCCCGGATTCCCTGGGAGAACATTCAGGGGGATATTCTGCTGCCCACAGAACGTGCCTGTGGTGGTAATGGTCGGAGCGCCGCTCGCAAAGTACGTGCGCAAAATGCTCATGGCGCCGCTGCCATTGATAATCGCGCCTGCGCCTGACCAGCTATCAATAATACTTGCCCAGGTGCCCCGGAAGATGATGTTTTCGGCACTTCCCCCATCTTGCCAGCGAGAATTGCTGACGCGCAGCACAAAACCCGTGCTCTCAACATCAACTGCCAGGCCGCCCACGTGGGAGGACTGCATTCCCAGATCGGAGTTCGTAATGGAAATCCCGTTGTTACTACCAGAAAAGGTCGCAGCCGCATCAGCATAGAGAGTCGCAGGCCCGATCTCTACAGTAACTCCGGTCGCACTACTCTGATGGTCATAGCTGCCAGCCTCGAAGTCGAACATCCACACATTCGAGCTAGGAATGCCACCAAGCAGATGGAACGAACCGCCGTGCAACTCTACCGCACCCTCGCCGACGCCTGTAAAGTTACCGCCGTAAATATCGTTTTGAAGCGCCTGCGAATTTCCAACTAAGACTGCCGCGTTGGCGGCTGAGCCTTGCAGGACACGGATGACGTTCTCTGAGTTGTTCTGGTCGTAGGCCGCCGACGCCGTATAGCAAATTCCGTAGTATGGTTGGCCGGTCGAGAAATTCAGGTTGCTGTCCTGATTCTCACCGACATAGGTGCCGCCGGCGCCGCCGATTGGGTTATTGACGTTGTGCTCAATCGCGCAGAGCGCACCATTAACGCTGTTGATATTGATTCCGTCGGTCGCCATCTGGAATGTGTTGACGCCCTTGATAACGCTCATTCCCTGCATCATCGGCGTGGTCGCAATCGAGGTGTAGGAGCCGCCGGTTAGCTGAATGCCCGCCCATGTGTTGTTAGACGCTCCAGGTGCGCCGCCTGCTCCAACAGACTGACTCGCCACGAAGGTCATATCGGGCGGGAGCGCGCAATGCGCACCAGTTGCGTAAGTTCCAGAAGCGAGGCAGGTGTTAATCGCAAAAGCGTCGTCGTGGTAGCTGGTTTGCGTGGTAACGCTGCTAGTCGCCGCGCCTGCCAACGTCAGCGTCGTCGTCCCGCCGCCTGCTGTGATTGTTGTGTAGAGCGCATCCGGCCCTGCGCTGGCTGGCGGCGAATTTAAGGCCGTGTACGGAGCGGCAAGCGTGATTGCCGTCGCACCGGTATCCCGGTAGTAAGCCGCTGGACTCGAATTGTTCGCGTTCTCTTCACTCGCCGGGATGATCGCAATCAGCCCTGTACCGACGCGGTAAATAAGCAGCGCGGTATCGCCGTTCGCAATCGGTATCGTGAGCAGGTTGTTGAGTGCTTGGGTCAATGTTGCAGCGTTGTTGACGCTGCCACTCGCAGAGCTTGCCGCTGTCCAGCCGCCCTTTCCGTCGAGCGCGGCGACTTTGTAGGTATATCCAGTCGCACAAGTACCGCTACATCTTCCCGATGCAGTCGGTGCGGTCGGCGTCGAAATTGAAGGCGTCGATCCTGCGCCCGGAACAGCGATGCCTTCGCCGTTTGTCCAGTCGCCAGCCGCCGCGAGCGTCGCGGACATCGAGCCCGCTGAAATCGTGACGACGCCTGTGTTCTGTGAGCCGGAAATAACGCCATAGCTCGCAGGGTTGCGCGCGCCGTTGACACTGAGATTGTTGATCTGGTCGCCGCCGGAAGTCGTGCTGCCGTTGATCGCGTGACCGCCCGTGAGCAGGTTCTCAGTGAGAGATACCGGCCACGCCGTTGCGGCGCCGGCGCAACTCCACAGGCCGCCCTCTCCAAATGCGAATGCGCCGCTGCCGCCGCTCACACACGGCGTCGCGTTCCTGCAGTCCTTGCAGAACAACAGCATCCCGTCCTGCTCGGGCGGCAGATTGGCGAAGGCCGGACTGGCTATCGAAGGCGCGATCGGCTGGGCACCCGAAAATCGATCGTTGATCGCCTCGCGGAACTGCAATCCCGCGCCCACTCCGGTGAAGTTGGGGATCGGCTGATAAGCTCCGGGCGGTGGCAGATTCTGCGCCAGCGCCTCCTCACTCGCGACGAGCAGGATCATCGCGGCGAACGTTACGCCTCGAAGCGTTCGTGAAATCTTCCGTCTCAAATTTATCACCATTGCACCAATCGCCCGCTTTCGTCGATAACCTCAGAACCCGATCGCGAGCCAGTAAAAGCCGCGCGTGTGATTGGGCGCGTCGAGGATCTGGTTGTTCCAGACCCAAAACTGCGAGGCGGTAGGGAGGTAGCTGGCGCTGACCATCACAACGTCATCACCGGCCGCGTCATGACCCGGGCCTTCAGGAGTCAGCGTCACCGGCATAAAAATCTGGCACGCGTTGGGAAAAGTGATCGGAAAACTATACGGCCCATAAAGCCCTTCGCTCTCTCCGGCACCGCCCCAATCCGTAAAGCCCCACTGGATGATGTACTGGATCAGCCCCTTATTTATGTCCGCGACGGGGATCTTCAGATAGCCGTTCTGCGCCATCAGCCCGGTGAACAGCGCCTGGAAGGCCTGCAACACGCCGATATTCGAGATATTTACGTCCTGGCGCTGTTTCAGAAACGTGGTGCGATTAGCCAGTTGCTGATGCGGTTGATTGGAAATACCTGTCCCGCTGAAACTTGCGCCGCTGGCAGCGCCTTCGACCGGATCGGTTGCTTGAATTTGGTACACCTCATTGGAGGTGAACTCGGCTGCATCAATTAGTGTAGCCATTGACTACCTCAGAAGGTAAGCGTCCACGTACCGCTGATACTCATTCCCGCGCCGAAGACTATCGGTGCTATCGTCTTGCGCGCCAGCATCGGAGTCGGCGCGGTCGTTCTGGGCAGTCCCGCGCTGGCATGGTTGGCGAATATCGCCAGCTCTTGAATGGTTATCCCCCGCGCGCCAGTGTCCGCCGTCGTCAGCGCCCAGTTGAAGGTCACGCTGCCGTTGCCGTCCTCGCTGTGACTGTCGAGCGCTTTGTAATATGCGGGGGCGGTCAGCGCGCTGTCGGTCACCGTCGGTGCGTTCGATCCCGAGCCGAATCCCACCGCAGCCGCGAATTCGCCGCTTGTATCGCCTCCGAGCAGCGCCGCAAGGGCAGGCAGCCCGGCGTTCACGAAAAGATTGCGACCCTCATATTTCCACACGATACGACCTTGCTGGACAAGACCCGTGGCGCCTGGATTGTTAATCGCGTTCTGCCCCGGGACTCCGTTGCTCACGTATTCGGCGCGCCCAACGATCTTGAGCGGGTTCGCGACGGTCGTGGTCGCGGACGCCGGCACCGCATTGCCCGCCGCGTTCAGCGCGACGATCCCGCCCAGGTAGATGTTGGTGTTCGCTTCGACCGAGTAAACGCGCATCCTGCCGCCATCGGCCATCTCGGACGTGTTTCGCGCATTGGTTAGAGCCGCCATCTTTTCACCCTTGTTGATGCGCGCCGGCGCGGCCCCTTAGAAGCCGCGCGAGGCGCGAGTTAGTCTTGGTTGCTTCGAAAGTCGGCGCTGCGGATTTCCGCATTTCGGAGATCGGCGCCGGCGCGTTCGAGGCTCAGGAAGTCCGCGCGTCCGCGCTTGCGCCGGATGAACTCCGAATGCTTGAGGCCGAGTTGCGAGCAGATGGCGAGCTCCGCCGCGTTAAGCCCGCCCGCTCGTCTCTCCGCCGGCGGCTCTCCCGCCAGTCCCAGATTTTCGCCGACGATAGACGGCTGCTTGGCGGCGAACGCCTGGAATCCCCGCGCGTCCGCGGCGCAATACGCGATCGCCCACTCGCGCTGCGCCGGCACGATTTTGCCCGCGCGAATCGCCTCTTCCACCAAATGTGCGGCGCGCTCGCGCGCGCGCTCGGCCTTGAGCGCGTTGAGCTCGGTAAGGGCGCGCTCGAACTCTGCTATCGCCACATAATGCGCCGGGTCGTGCGCGTGCGCGCCGGTCGTTGGCGCCGCCGCATCTCCGGCCGCGCGCAGCTCGCGCACCCTTGCGACGACGTCCGCGACCGTCGCATCGCCATCGAGGTTCAGCAGCTCGCGCAACTCTTGAGTTGGAAATTCCATGCGTTCGTCCTTCGCGTCTGCGGCCGCCGTGCGCGACGCCGCGATCGCGGTCAGGTGAAGGTTTGGATTGTTGGTGAGACCGGCTCGCAACAGCCGGGTCACGCTGCCGTCTTTCGGATCGAACTGGAACACGGGCGAGACGTACCGGTACTCGCGCGCCACGATCGAATTCGCCGCCCGCGCCGTCCATTCCACTCGCCCCCACACCGCGCCGCCACGCACCTCGAGTTCGCGGATCCATCCGGCCGCCGGAGCGGGCCGTCCTTCGGGCGCGCCGAAATCCGTGGCATGGTCGTAGTCAATCGGCAGGCCCGCATTCATCTGCAACGCGATTGTCGACTCGATTACCGCGGTCGGATCGTCAAGCCGAAATGGCCCGCGTCCGTCGCGCCCGTAAAACACCCCGGCCGGCAGCAGCTCGATCCATTCGGGCGCCGCCGCGACTTTTTCTCCCGGCGCTGGAGAGGAGGCAGGCGCACCGGCGGTATCGATCACGAACGAAGGAATCAGTTTGCCCGCCCGCGTCTCGCTCTCACCGCCGGTGCGTGTAATGAGGTCTTCCATCGAGACGCATTGTGCATCGCGCTTCGAAATTGGATAAGGCTGAACAGTTCAGCCCTGAACTTTCGTGGCTATCGGGTAAATTATCGCTACTAATGGTAGATGCCCGCGCGTGTCGCCGATTCCGCCTGCCTCGCATTCACCCGCGCCGGCCTGTAAAAATTGCCCCACCATGAAGTCCCATCCGGCCGTGATCGAGGTGACCGCGCTGCGCGTCGAGCGCGAGGCCGTCATCCTCGAATCCATCGATTGGCGCGTCGAACGCGGCGAGCATTGGGCGATTCTCGGCGCCAACGGCTCCGGCAAAACTTCCCTGCTCCGCGCGCTGACCGGATACTTGCCACCGACCGCCGGGGAAATTCGCGTGCTCGGCGAGACTTACGGGCGCTTTGACTGGCGCGAGCTGAGGACCCGGATCGGACTGGTCAGTTCAAGCGTGCATCAGATGATGGAACACAACGACGGCGAAACGGCTCTCAAAGCCATCATCAGCGGACGCTACGCGCAAATTGGCTACTGGGGCGAGATCCGCCCCGACGACCGCCGCGCCGCCACCGCAATCCTGCGCCGCATCGAGGCCCGCGCGCTCCGCGATCGTCCGTGGCGATTTCTTTCCCAGGGCGAACGCCAGCGCGTCCTCATTGGCCGAGCCCTGATGGCCTCACCGAGGCTCATGATCCTCGACGAGCCGTGCGCCGGTCTCGACCCCGTCGCCCGCGAGCACTTCCTGCAGTTCCTGCGCCGACTCGCCCGCACCCGCGGCGCGCCCACGATGCTCCTCGTCACCCATCATGTCGAAGAGATCGTCGCGATGTTCTCGCACGTACTCGTGCTCAAGTCGGGTCGCGTGCTCGCCGCCGGACCGCGCGGGCGCGTGCTCACTTCCGCAACACTGTCCAGCGCGTTCCAGGCGCCGGTGCGCCTCACTCGTGAGCGCGGCAGATACTCACTCTCGGTGCGCCCGCATTCCGGAATAGTAATCTGAAAACGGTCATCGCCAACTAGCTAATCGTCAAATGCAAAACGGCGGGCCGTTTGGCTCGCCGCTTCCGTTGCGTGCGCTGTCAAGTGCGACTCTCCGCTTTGTGCCGTGGTATCCGTTGGGTTGAAGGTCACCGAAACTTTACAGCTCTTTCCCGGCGCCAACGATTTAATGCATTGCCTGGTGACCGCAAATGGCGCGACGGCCGACTCACCGGTGATCGATACGGTAATCTTGGACTTCTTGGAGCTGTTGTTCCTGATCGTCACCCTCTTGGGTTTGCTGACCGAATTGACCTTGGTCGATTTGCCAAACTTCACGGATTTGGGTGAAATCTTCAGCTTGGCGTTGACAGATGTCGGCGTAGCGGATGGCGTCGCAGTTGCAGTCGCAGTTGCAGTCGCAGTTGCCGTCGCCGTCGCAGGTGCGGTCGCGGTCGCGCTCATCGTCGCCGTCGCGGTCGGCGAAAGTGTGCCGGTAGCGCTTGCGGTCGGCGTCGGAGTCGCCGTGGGCGTCGCGATTATCCCGTCGTAGACCAACGACCGATTGTTGCTCGTGTCCGCCACGTAAAGATCGATATTCGAATCGACCGCCACCGCGCCCGGCGAGCACAAGCTGTCCGCGCCAAGTCCGTTCAAGTCGCCCGGAGCAATTCCTCGATTGCATCCCGAGGTCGTGAAATTGCCGCCGTCGCCCTGTCCGATCACCATCGCCGCCGCGCTATCCGGGCCGAATGGCGCATCGTACTCGAGTACGCGATCGTTGTTCGCGTCGGCCACCCACAGGTTGCCGAGCACGTCGAGCATCAGTCCTGCCGGTGCGCATAATGTCGATGCGCCCGGCGCCGACGACGCGCCTTGATTGCATCCCGACGCCGTGAAGTCGCCCGCCTGACCGAACACCCGCGTCGCATTCTGCGTGCCCTCAAGCGGCGCGTCGATTTCCATCACCCGGTTGTTGCTCGAGTCCGCAATAAACAGATTCCCCGACATAGCCAGCGCCACGCCGCCCGGATTGCACATCCCGTGATTGCTTGGCGACGGATCCTGCCCCACGCCGTCCGCGCATTGCGTGTCGGAGAAATCAGACACCGCCCCCTGTCCGTAGGACCGATTCGCAAGCGCATCCGAAGCGACCGGCGGATTGCCCGCTTTCGCGAATTCGAGCACGCGATTGTTCCCCGCGTCCGCTATGTAGATATTGCCCGCGCCATCGAGCGCCACCGCCGCCGGATTGCACAAGGTCGTCGCACTCGCGCCGTCGAGATTGCAGTTCCTGGTTGTGAATGCCCCGCCCTGTCCGTAAACAAAATCCGCCGACCCGTCGCCCGCGCCCGGCTCGCCGCTGGCCGCGTTGAACGGCGTGTTGTACACCAGCACGCGATTGTTGCCCGAATCCGCCACGTACAGATTTCCCTTCTGATCGACCGCCATGCGCGCCGGACCGCACAGGCTGTCCGGGCCGAGTCCGGCCACGTCGCCTCCCGCCGCGCCGTTATTGCACTTGTACGAGAAAAGGTCGGGCTGTCCCAACGCGATATCCGCCGGCTGCGCACTGACGTACGACGACACGTCATTCCATCCGAGCACGCGATTGTTCACGCTGTCGGCGACATATAGATGGCGATGCGGCGGGTCCGACGACGCGTCCACTGCGATTCCGCCCGGCGCGTCCTCGCCTACCGCATCGACGTAGTTTGGCGCGTTGTGCGACCGATCGATCTGCCCGCCCGCGCCGTTGGCCACTTTGTTTGCCGGCGAACCGCCCTCATTGAACTCTAGCACCCGATTGTTCGCCTGGTCGGCGACGTAGAGATTATTGACCGCATCGATCCCAAGCCCCATCGGGAATTGCAGCGTCCCGGCGTTTGGATTCTGCACCCCGGGTCCTATCATCAGGTTGAGCAGGTCCGCCCTGGCCAGCGGGACCGGCTGCGTGTACTCGTACACCTGGTTATGAGGTTCCGATGAAACGTAAAAATTCCCGTTCGAATCGGCCGCGACCCCCGACGGTTGCGCCAAATTGTTTCCCTCGAAAACCAGGTCTGCCGTAGCATTATTGGTCTGCCGATAACCGAACGGGCCATTGTATTCCAGCGCCCGATTGTTCTTCGTGTCGGCGACGTAGAGATTGTCGCCGCCATCGACCGCAATCCCCACCCCGAAAAACGGCGCCGTGCACAGCGTCGTGAGAGTCGCGTCGCCGCCCTGGTTGCAAGCTCCGCTGACCAGGTTGGGCTGTCCAATCGCCACGTCCGCCGTCGCGTCGCCGAAATTCCCCGGCGGCCCGCTCACCTTGGTCATCGGAATCGGAGAGAAAAACACCAGCGCCCGATTATTACTCACGTCGGCAACGAACAGATTGCCGTTCGCATCGACCGCCACGCCCTGTGGACCATTTAGACTGTTGGCGCTTAGCCCACTCGCATTCGTGATAAAGCTCCCGGTTTGCCCGAATATCGCGAACGCCGCGAAATCGTTCGTTTGATTTTTACTGGAAAGCGCCGCAAACGGATCTCCAAATACCAACACCCGGTTGTTCAGCGTATCCCCGACGTACACGTTATGTGATACGTCAACCGCGACTCCGATCGGTTGGCACAGCCGCGTCGCATCCGGCGCTGACGCATTCTGATTGCATCCCGACGAATTGAAATCAGGCTGCCCAATCACCAGGTCTGCCGCGCCACCGGATACAAACGCCGCAGTGCTCTTCCAGCCCAGTACGCGATTGTTCTGCGTGTCCGCCACCAGCACGTGGCCGGCCCACTGGTCGATCGCCACTCCCGCCGGCGCGTGCATTCCGATCGCGTCGACAAAGTTCACCGCGGTCGTGATGAAATCGATTTGCCCCAGCACCCGATCCGCAATCAGTGCGCCAACTCCCGCGCGCAAAACTCCGCGCATTGTCGAAAGCCACAATGTGGCCGCAATAGCCGTCGCCAATACGATCCCGCCACTCCGCAAACTAGGGCGCACGCGCTCTCCTTCCGACAGCCCTGACCTGCACCTTCCGGCTATGCTTGGTGATGAGGATGCTAGACAGACGGCGGGACCTGGCTGCGTGTTAACTGCGCGTTAACTGCGTGTTGAGGCCAAGCATACCGCCACAGCCCACCTCCTCGAACACTATCAAAGTTCCCCAAAGAACCGATTTTCTAGTCTTCCCGTCCGATCCCTCGCCCCAGTTACGATCTTGCGTTCCGCGCCACTTTTCTTTCTTGTGTCATCCCGAGTTCCGCCGCTTCTTTCTTGTGTCATTCTAGAGCGCTTCTGGATAACTCCCCTTCCACCAGCCGAAGCCCTGAGCGCAGCCGAAGGGGAAGAATCCCGGTTCCTTCCTGGTTGCCTCGCACCTGAGGCGAGGTGTCACAGACACTCGGCCGCGCCTCCGGCGCGCGTGAGGGTGCAGATTTCACGGGAGAGATTAGGTGAGGGTTCTGCGACGCCCGAGAAATGCCCGCATACTCACTTTTTTATGTCATCCCGAGCGAAGCCGAGGGACCCCGGATTGCCGCGTGCCCGTGGCACCTCTCTGTCAGAGAGAGGCTCGATCCGGAGCCGGGGGCCACCCCCTTACGCGGCCACGGCGCTTGAGCGATGGCCCGGGGCGGAGCGGGCAATCTTGTACCGGCCGCCCACAATCGGCACAGTCTTCTTAAGAGGGCGGCTCGCATGGGCGGGGATGCCGGGCCGATTGCCGTGCGGCGCCCAAGGGAAACGACGTGACCAGGAACGGAAACTTTTTCAATCTTTACAATCACGATTTCGTCAGAATCGCGGTTGGAGTGCCGTCGGTTCGCGTCGCAGCTCCCGCTTACAACGCCGAACATACCGTCGCGCTGATCCGCGAAGCCGCCGAGCGCAAGGCGGTGCTCGCACTGTTTCCCGAATTGGGGCTGAGCGCCTATTCGTGCGACGATCTGTTTCAGCAGCGCGCGCTGCTCGACGCATGCCTTGACGCAATCGCCGTGGTTGTCGAGGCGACCGCGAAGCTTTCCATCGTCAGCGTGGTCGGAGCGCCGCTCCAGATCGATCATCATCTGTATAACTGCGCGATCGTGATTCATCGCGGGCGGATTCTCGGCGTCGTGCCGAAGACGAATCTCCCGAACTACCGCGAGTTCTACGAACCGCGGCAATTTGCCTCGGCCGACGCTGCGACGCGCGACGAAATCGACCTGGCTGGGAATCGCGCGGTTCCGTTCGGCAACAACCTCATCTTCCAGCACGAGGAGCAGCCGCTGCTCACGATTCACGCCGAGATTTGCGAGGACTTATGGGTTCCGATTTCGCCGTCGTCATATGCGGCGCTGGCGGGCGCGACGGTGCTGCTGAACCTGTCGGCGTCGAACATCACGATCGGCAAGGCCGACTACCGCCGCTCGCTGGTCATCGGCCAATCCGCGCGATGCATTGCGGCGTACGCATATAGCGCGGCCGGAGTGGGTGAATCGACGACCGATCTCGCCTGGGACGGCCACGCATTGATCGCCGAGAACGGCAACCTCGTCGCCGAGTCCGAGCGCTTCAAGGATCGGCCGCAAGTGATCTCGGCGGAAATCGATCTCGAACGGCTGTCGCAGGAACGGATGCGCCAAAACACGTTCGGCGACACGGCTCAGCGCGAGCTCGAGCGAGTACGGCGCTTTCGGCGGATTTCATTTTCGACGGAATTGCCGCGGCGCGCGAAGATGCTTCTGCAGCGGCGCTACGAGCGGTTCCCTTACGTGCCCTCGGATCCCGCAACCCGCGACGAGCGATGCGCCGAAGTTTTCGACATCCAGGTTCAAGGCCTGGCGACTCGCCTGCGCTCGACCGGCCTGGAACGCGTCGTGATTGGAATCTCGGGCGGAATCGATTCTACCCACGCGCTGCTGGTATGCGCGCGTGCGATGGACCGGCTCGCGTCACCGCGCAAAAATATTCTTGCCGTCACGATGCCTGGCTTTGCCACCAGCGCGCGAACTCTCGAGCAGGCGCGCCGCCTGATGAAGTCGCTCGGCTGCTCGACCGATGAAATAGACATTCGGCCGAGTTGCATGCAGATGTTCAAAGACATCGGGCATCCCTATGCCGAAGGCAAGAAAGTTTACGACGTTACGTTCGAGAACGTGCAGGCGGGCGAGCGCACCAGCCATCTTTTTCGATTGGCGAACCTGCGCGGCGGGCTGGTGGTCGGCACCGGCGACTTGAGCGAGCTCGCGCTGGGATGGTGCACCTATGGCGTCGGCGATCACATGTCTCATTACAGCGTCAATGCGAGCGTGCCGAAAACATTGATCCAGCACGTAATTCGATGGCTTGCGCAAACTGAAAGCCTCGGCCGCGAAACCAGTGCGACGTTGATCAAGATTCTCGCCACTCCAATCAGCCCCGAGCTGATCCCCGGCACGTCGGAGGACGGACATCCCAGCCACGACACCGAAGCGACGCTTGGCCCCTACGAGCTGCACGATTTCTTCCTCTACTACACGCTGCGCTTCGGATACCCGCCGCCGAAGGTCGCGTTCCTCGCTTACAATGCGTGGCGCGACAAGGACGCGGGCGAGTGGCCGGACATTCCGCGCGATCGCCGCAACCAGTACGACATCGCGACGATCAAGGGACATCTGCATACGTTTCTGTACCGCTTTTTTCAGTTGAGCCAGTTCAAGCGCAGTTGTATCCCCAACGCGCCCAAGGTCGGTTCGGGCGGATCGCTGTCGCCGCGCGGCGACTATCGGGCGCCCTCGGACAGCGAAGCGACCGCATGGCTCGAGCAATTGAAGTCGATTCCCGACAAAGATTAATCTCGCCATCGGCTTCGCGGACGGTTTGCAGGCGCTGCGCGATTCAGTGAAAAGTGAAAAAGTGAAAAAGTGAAATTGATCGACGACTTGAAAGTCGAGTGGCGCCCCGCGTGCACTCTGCGATGAGGGAGTGAGATGCTAAAGCCTTCGGGAACGATATTTGCCTTGCTTGCGCTGGCTGCTGCCGCCGCGCTCGCCACGCCGGCCACCGCGCAGCAGTCCGCCGCGCCACAGGAATTGCCGTGGGCGAAGCGTGCGCCGGCTGCCGTACCGCAAGGCGCTCCGACCCGTTCGGCCCAGGAAGTGGCGGCTGAGAAGGAGGCTGAGAAGGGCACGCCGCCGCAGCGGGAATTGGCGCACAAGATGGTCTACGCCATGTATGCGAAAGATTTCGCCGCGATCCAGCAGCTGATCGCGCCGTCCACGATGAAATGCATCGGCCAGAACAAGAATTTTCTGGACGACCGGATAAGGCAGCAATTCGACCTTCCAATTAGCAAGAACTATCACCTGACGGTTACCAAGCTGCCGCCGAATTTGATGAATGCGACGAAGTACGCCACCTACCCAATGCCGCCGACTCATCTGATGGGAATGGAATTTGTCACCCAGGATGGCGGCACCGCCACGGTGAACGAAATGATCGGCCAGGAAAATGGCCACTGGTACGAGGTACAGCCATGCCCAACGGAACTTGGGATGCAACGGTTTGCCAAGCAGCAGCAGATGCACGCTGCCGGTCGCGAACGGGCCAAGGCGGCTATGGCGCGCGTCCATGAGCCGCTCAAGTCGCAGATGCTGGCGCTTATCGCCAAGCGCGATAATGCCGCTGCGTGGACGCTCTGCATGAAATCCCTGCACGTTGACTATCCGACCGCTCGGGGAATAGTTGCGATGCTCGCGGGTGACGAAGCAGACTGAAGCCGCTCGCGAAGTTTCTCGATCGCTTCGACGCCGAAGTTCGCCCCCCCGGCTCGCGCAAGCGAAACCGCCGCCGACTTGCTCACGGCGCGAGCGCTCTGTAAACTCGTGTCGCTTTCACTAGCGATGTAAAGGGTTCTTGCGTTTAGAGCAATCGTCGCGTCGCCTGTGCCGCTCAGGCAGTTGCAATTTGTGGCAAAGATAATCTCGACGGAATCCACCGTAGTCGCATCCAAGGACCAGATTTCCTGCGATCTTGAGGGTGAGGCCGCTATTCTGAATCTCAAGAACGGGACCTACTTCGGACTCGATCCGGTTGGCGCCACGATTTGGAGCCTGATTGTGCAACCGCGCCGAGTGGTCGAGATTCGCAACGCATTGATCGATCAATTCGACGTCGAAGCCGAGCGATGCAGCCGCGATCTGCTGCAACTGCTTGGCGAACTCCATGCGCATGGCCTGATACAGGTCCTGGACGAGCCGGCGCCGGATGATCGGGGCTCGGATGAAAAACATAGCTAAGTTCTTCGCGTTGCCCGCGTCGGATCGCGCGCTTCTGTTCCAGTCGCTGACGGCGATTGCGGCGATGCGTGCCGGCGTGTGGACGTTGCCGTTTGGTCGTGCGCGCCGGCTTGCTGACGCGATGAGCCATCCGATGCGCGCAAACTCCAGCCGCGTGCGCCCGTCACCTGAAAAAATCGCGTGGGCAGTCGCCACCGCCAGCCGGGCCGTCCCCAGCGGCGGCAACTGCCTGGTTCGCGCGCTCGCGACCGGCATTGTGCTCAAGCGCTACCGCTATCCCAGCGAACTCAAAATTGGGGTCATGAAACCGGTTGATGGGCATTTCGGCGCTCACGCATGGCTCGAGAGCGGCGGCATCGTGGTGATCGGAGATTTCGAACTTGATCGATACATGCCGCTTGGCGGGCCGGACTCCGTTGGCCGATAGTCCCGCTAACCCGCCGATGAAGGGCACACTTGCGGCGTATCTCACGATGCTGGTGCAGGTTTCGCGCTGGCATTTGATCGGTGTGCTCATCGTGATGGTCCTGTTTTCGCTGACCGAGGGGGTCGGCTTCGCGCTGCTGCTTCCTACGCTGCAGGTGGCGGGCTTCAATCTCGCCGGACAGGGCGAGGCGGGACACTACGCGGCGGTCGTTTCGAAGGCATTCGTTGCGGTGGGGCTGCACCCGTCGCTGATTCTTCTGCTTGGCGTATTCGTGATGCTGGTTGGCGCGCGCACGGTGCTGGGACAGATGCAGAACGTGTGGACTTATGCGGTTCAGCAGGAAGTCGAGCATCATCTGCGCCGTCGCCTCTACCGTGCGATTGCGGATGCGAACTGGTTGTTCGTATGCCGTAGCCGGACTTCGGATTTCACTCACGCGCTGACCTCTGAAATCAGCCGGATCGGAACCGCCACGAATCTTGCCGTGGTATTCACCGGCGAAGTTGTGATCGGAATGCTCTACATGGCGATCGCGTTTGCGCTGTCGGCCGGGATGACTGCATTGGTGCTGATCTCCGGCGCGCTTCTGGCGTTCGCTTTTCGCGGCCGCACGCGTGCGATCGAAAGCCAGGGTGAGGAGGTCTCCGCAACCAACAAGTCACTCTACGCCGCCACCATCGAGCATTTACAGAGCCTCAAAGCGGCCAAGACTTATGGCGCGGAAGCGCGTAATTTTTCGATTTTCTCCGAGCTGAGCGCCGATGTTGCCCGAGCCAACGTGGACGGTACGCGTCAGCAGGCGATTGCCACGACCTGGTTCGAACTCGGCTCGGTGGTAATCCTCGCGGTGGTGCTGTTCGTGTCGATTCAAATCCTGGCGGTGCCGCCAGCGTCGATTCTGATCCTGTTGCTGCTGTTCGCGCGCGTGATGCCGTGAATCATGAGCGGCCAGCAACACTACCGCGCCTTCGTCAACGCGCTGCCATCGTTTGCTAACCTGCTGAATATCGAAACCCGATGCGCCGCAGCCGCTGAGCCTGCAATGCATCCGCACGATCGGCTTTTGCTCACGCACGAACTTGCCGCTGACGGCGTATCGTTTACCTACAGCGAGGGACGCGCGCCCGCCGTGAGAGATTTGAGCCTGGTGATTCCGGCGGGGAAAATCGTCGCGCTGGTGGGGCCGTCGGGAGCCGGCAAGAGTACCATCGCCGACATTCTGATGGGCCTCGTCGCGCCCGACTCGGGGACGCTCAGACTCGATGGCCGGACGCTCGGACCCGAAAGCGTGCGCGGATGGCGCGATCAAATCGGCTACGTGGCGCCCGACACGTTTCTTTTTCACGACACGATTCGTGCAAACCTGAAATGGGCGCGCCCCGACGCCAGCGAGGAGGAAATGCTCACAGCGCTTCGACAGGCGTCCGCTTTCGATTTCGTCGCGGGACTAACCGACGGACTCGATTCTATCGTCGGCGATCGTGGAATGTTGCTGTCGCAGGGAGAGCGCCAACGCCTCGCACTGGCGCGCGCATTCCTGCGCCGCCCTTCGATGCTGATTCTGGACGAGGCGACCAACAGCCTCGATTCCGAAAACGAAGGACGGGTGCTCGATGCGATCGAAAGCCGCCGCGGCGAACTCACCGTCGTACTGATCGCGCATCGCCTGTCGACCATCCGATGGGCCGATCTGATTTACGTCGTCGAAGGCGGGAAGGTGGTCGAGTCGGGCAATTGGTCGTCGCTTAGCGCGCTGCGCGACGGCCGTTTCCGAGCGCTATGGGAAGCGCAGAGTCTGACCGTCTAGCCGGCGTGTCGTCGCCTCGAACTGGCCCCCGAACAGTAAGGATGCATACAACGGGGCGCTCGCAATCTCGCGATCGCCCCCGCAATGCTCAATCGGAATGCGAGAGGGGGGACTTGAACCCCCACGCCTTGCGGCACCGGATCCTAAGTCCGGCGCGTCTGCCATTCCGCCACTCTCGCGCGCAGGTAAAACTATTGAAATGCAAAGAGTTTTTGAAGGGGGCAACCATCAGCCTTTAACCGAAAGCTCCTTAACTTGGACTGAACTGGGACTGTTCGCTTCCGATGCGTGTAAAACCGCGAGCTTCACCGCCGCCTCCTGCAGCATAGCAGAATCGGTGATCGCGTAGCGTCGATAGACCGCCTCGGTTTTGTGGCCGGTGAGCTTCATGGCCGCGCTACGGGGAACGCCGGCGCGCTCGAGGTTGCGGACCGCCGTGCGGCGGAAATCATGGACAAGCCGTCCCGGTACACCGGCATCCTTGCACGCATTCGCCCATGCGCCGCGGAAGTCTTTGATTCGCCGGCCGTCCGCGTGAACGAATACTCAGGGAAGGACGCAAGAGTGTTTGCGTTCGATCGCCTTCACAACTTCCCGCTGCCCCTGAAGTACGCTGAGTAACTCGGGCGTAAAGGGGAACTCGCGTCCCTCGCCGTTCTTGCTCTCGCCGGGATCGAGCCTCAGCCAGCCGTTGGCGAAATCGACGTGGCGCCATTGGCGCGTTAGCAGTTCACTCTTGGTCCGCCAGCCGGTAATGTACGCGACCGAGGCGACCGGCTTTAGGTAGTCCGGCAAGTGGTTCATAACCGCGCGATGCTGCCCCGGCTCGAAAAATCCCTTTCGGACATTTTCAACGTGAAGCATCTGGATCTCGGGTCGCGCTGCGACTTTGCCCGCTCGCGCTCCGAGACGAAAGGCCCGTCGCAGCACGGCCAGCTCGTAGTTCGTCGTCGACGGAGACGCTGCGCGCAGCGCTCCTTCGCGCTCGGGCTGCTTCAGCCTCGCTGCTTGGTATGCGGTGATCCGATCCGCGGTTAGGTTGCGCACCTTCGTGTCGGCATCAAAGAAGTCTTTCAGGTGGGCAGCCGCTTGTTTCACCCGATCCAAACTCCTTCGCCCGTTAGCGGCATAATCCACTTCGACCATTTTGAGAATGTCGCCCAACGTGGTCCGCTCAACCTGCGGGCCGACCGGCATTCCAATGGCAGCCTGACCCAAACGCAATTTTAGAAGACGGCTCGCGTCCGCCTGTTTGGTGGAATGGGCGTTCTCGCGGTGACGCTTGCCGTGCGTCGAGTACGAAATCCACCACGTCGCTGCCTTTTTCTGCTCCCCGGTTTTCCGATCGCGCCAGGTGGGTTGGTAGACGTATCCCATTCCACGATTTCTCATCGCGCCCCTCCTTTCCGCCGCGGCTTTTTCAGGTGTGCCTCCAAGGCAGCGACGACGAGATCCTGAAAGTCGATCTGCTCTTCGAGCGCCCGCACCCGCGCCGCATGCCAGACGGCGCGTGGCAATCGAATCGTGGTCTTTACGATCGAGTCATCGCCTTGTCTTGGTTTTGGTTTCTTCATGGTCGACACATCTAGCCATCAAGCCGTCAAGCCCTCCGTTGAGCGAGCCACTTTCCCAAGCCCTTCTCCGAAAACACCCACGCGCGATTACCGAGCTTGCGGGCAAATGGCAGGGTTTTCACGCGCCGATATACCCACTTGGGCGAGCGCCGCAATCGCTCGGCGGTTTCGGCGACCGTCAGTAGAGTGTCGTGATCGTTATCAGCGACCGAGCCCTTAGTGGCCGCCTCCGGGGAAGCAATCAGCCGCGCTGCGAGGGCGCCCTGCAGTGCCGCGAGAGCAGAGAGCACGGCCGGGATCTGATCCGCAGGGATAGCCGACGGGTCGATGTGCAGCACTTCAGGGAGCATCGCTGCCTCTAGCATCGACGTTCGCTTCGGCGCTAAATTTCCGCGCCGACTGTGTCACGAGTCGATCTCCGGAAAGCGCCTTGAAAGCGTGAGTGCTCGGCCTGAGCCAACCGTCCGCTGAAGAAGTTTCGTGATCCAATTCATGATCGCCTTCTTCACCCATCCGTGCGCCAAAACCGCAAGCGGTCCCGGCGCGAGTCCGATTTGTCGATCAGCATGAAGTCGGCGGTCACTTCGATCACATGGTCGCCGGGGTCCATCACCGAGGCCAGCCCGCGTGGCTCACCGGCGCGATGCGGCCAGAACCGATAATTCCACAAGCGCTCGGGTGACCAGCCCAACCGTAATGCATTGGATTCGATCCGTGCGATCTCCGCCGCCAGCATGGCCGGGATCTCCGCGGGTGGTTTCCAACCGTCAACACGCGCAAACCGGTCAGTTTGATCCTCCGCGCGATCGCGGAGACGGGGTGCCGCGAGCAGCTTGAGCAGCTCAGACTTGGCGGCGCGGATGGCTGCCCTATCGCTCTCGGTTATTCGGGATGCCGGCTGTACGAGGAGCGCATCCCCATCAGGAGTCAATTTGATGCCGCGACGCGACAGGTCCAGCAACACAGTTTCCGCGGTCATATCCGCTCCACGTCGGGGGTATTTCCCCGTGTTACATTGGAGTTGGCATCCTTTGATGAACCCATTGGGAGAGAGGGACTTTGTTCAAAGGCTGCCACCCCTGAAGTTGACGGAGATTCGGGTGCTTGGCACCCTTTGGTGGGGAGTTCCAACACCCAGCCGCCGTCCTTGCCAAATCCGTCTCGATGCGATTCGATTCCGAGCAGTTTCCGGGCGCGCGCGACGGTGCGCTCCGAGATGACACGATTGGTTGCTTCCTCGCGGACTTTCGCGACTGGCTGCGGTCCATCTCTGAGCATCGAACGCAGTAGGTCGCAGGTTTCCTCGATGGGCATCTCGTGCCGCGCCTTTTCAGCCTGATCGCGGAGCTCACGCAAATGCTCGGCGGCTGTGATCGTGACCGGATCGTGCTCCCAAAAAACTACGGGGGCGCCCTGCTCATTGGTTTGAATCGAAAAAGCCAGGCCGTCTAGTTCGGTCGCAAGATTATTTTTCAGCGCCAACATCAACCGGCGCTCGTGCCGTTCGGGATCGCGACTGACAAGCCACACCGCCCTAGCAGCCCGTGGTGAAAGTGGTCGGCGCTGAGGAATTGCCGATGGTGGTGCTTGCACATGATCCGCAAGGGCCACGCGCGGTGGGTCAGCGACGATGATGTTCGCAAACAGAATCAGTTCATCGACCAGCTGTTTGATCTGGCTGCCTGAGACTTCGCCGCCCAGTTCCGCTCGGGGCCTCCTCCGTCACCGTTTTCAAAGTTGCAACACTTCCCGCGCTCTTCAGCGCCTGCGACAATCGCAGCCGCCAGCGGATGCTCACTGCCAGTAGGTCGCGTCAGAAGTGTTTTGCTTGAGCGGAGAGCGGCCGGGGTTTCCCGCCCAAGGTTACTTATGGCCTACTTGCCCTTGCCGCAGCAATCTTTGTAGGCCTTACCTGAGCCACATGAGCACTTGTCGTTTGGCTTTTGCATTTCCGTACCTCCTCAATCTCAAAGCTGGATTTGATCTATGGACCGACTTTATTCGACATCAGAACAACCACGACTCGTGTCCTGAGTGGTGTTCGCGTGCTCCAAAGAACCTCGCGACTCGGGATTGCGCGGATGGTGGGGTCTCCGAGGTTCAAATCCCGCCTCTCCAGCAAGCAGGCACAAACCCTCGGTGCGCTTCGGGGAAATAGGTAAAAGCCCGCAGTTCCGCGACTTTGCCAAATGAAAGCGAACCGGAGAACCACCCAACGCAGCCATCGTCGAACGAAAATCAGAGTTTCTCTCCGCCCGCCGTTGACGATCGATCTGAGCGAGACGAGAATCTTTGCTGAAGTTGCCGATGGAGGGGGAACATGGCCCACGGGCGAGCGGCGTAGCGAACGCCCAGGCGTTTGTGAGAACGACAGAGTGGAGATTACCGGAGTGACTAACGAACAAGCTGCGGCTCTTAAGACGACAGACCCCGTTTGGGCGTGGCACCAGAACGTCCTAACGAGTTACGATTGGCTCGAAGCTACAGTCACCAAAGAGCCGGATATGAATCTGCAATATGTGGTTGTCGATGTATGGATTCAGGACCCACCACCAGGTAGCAGGTCACATAAGACCGCTAATCAACTCGAACCGCGCAACCCGGCGCGCCGCCGAACAGACAAACCCCCTTGGAGAGGGGGAATCTGATTGCGAGCCACGGATCGAATTCTTGGCGTCTGGGTGCACGGAGGTGTCGTTCCATTGTTGCATCCCGAGGGTCGATCGTTCGGGATCCTGCCCTTTGTCGGCTTCAGCCGCCCCGGCCTGGCAAGCTTTGCTAGCGTCACCAGCAGATGGGCCGTCAATATGAACATTTCTCGCATGAAAGCGAACTTTAGCGGGACGTGAAGGATTCACAAGACTGCGCTACAGAAGTGTTTTCTGCCAGAATCAACAATTCGTCACAGACAGGTCTACTGCGGGTTGCCCGTCGACGAGGACGGCTCGCCCGGCTCCTCAGAGAGCGACGACGCC
>CABDYU010000073.1_pt1 | contig 49559 bp, 47 predicted proteins | sample 3132011 | NCBI WGS metagenome assembly CABDYU01 (sample SAMEA5534338, study PRJEB31848) | metagenome | biome: tundra; feature: field; material: soil | place: USA | collected 2013-05 | depth 0.45 m | reverse complement strand
CACGAGCACCGGCGGCGGCGACACCGGCATGTTGTCGAGAAACCAGGCGCCGAGTTTCTCCATCAGCGGCACTTCGCGGGTTTTGGCCTTCTCCCATCGGCCCATCCATCCGGTGATCTGGCGCTTTAAAAATCCGTCGGGCTTGCCCAGCGAGCCAAGTCCAATCGCCGCGTAATCGACGTCGTGCAAATCGGCCAGCGTGTCGATGAATCCTTCTGAGATTGCGCGAAACGTTGCCGGATCGGAGCCAAGCTCTACCGGCAGCGGCTCACGATTTTTGATGACGATCCCGGTGCGCCGTTCCATCACGAAAAATGGCGCGCCGACGATCGACGCGTCGTCGCTGTAGAGTATCGCGCGCGGCGCCGGCTTGAAGACTTCCCACAGCCGCGAGAGCACCTTGTACTCGCGGCCCATGTCATGCCCGCCCACGGGCAGCGGCCCGAATGGCGGCCGGCGCATCACCCATTCGCGGTCGCCGAAGCGCAGCAGGTAGGTCAGATTCGACGATCCGCCGCGAAACTGCTGGACGGTGAGGGGAGCGTCGGCGCCGGGAATCTTGCCGCGCAAGTAGGCGGCGAGTTTGGCCCAGTCGAGCTGCTCCTCGTCGCGGACCTCGCCAAATTCGGGGACGATTTCTACCGTTTCAGCCATAGCAAAAACACGATTCAAGGATCCTTATTCGCTTCCCTCGCTCAGGATGCGGCTCGGACACGCCTGAGAGATCCTTCGCAGGAGCTCAGGATGACCCCTCGGGCACGCCTCGGGGTCACTTGTACTTGCGCAGTTCGCGCCGAGCGATGGTCATGCGATGCACTTCGTCGGGGCCGTCGGCGATACGGAGCGAGCGGCTGTCGCGCCACATCCGCGCAATCGGGATGTCGTCGCTGACGCCGGCCGCGCCGAAGACCTGGATGGCGCGATCGAGCACGATCATCACCATGTTCGCGCACATCACTTTGATCATCGAGATCTCGTTGCGCGCTTCGCGCTTGCCCGCGGTGTCCATCTTCCACGCCGCATGCATCACCATCAGGCGGCATGAGTCGATCTCGATTCGCGAGTTGGCGATCCATTCCTGGATGTTGGCCTTCTCGCCGAGGAAGCTGCCGTGCGTGAAGCGCGTGTTCGCCCGCTTGCACATCAGTTCGAGCCCTCGTTCGGCGACCCCGATGATTCGCATGCAGTGGTGGATGCGTCCCGGGCCCAGCCGCGCCTGCGCGATTGCGAAGCCGCCGCCTTCCTCGCCGAGTACGTTGGTCAGCGGCACGCGGCAGTCCTTGTAGATTATCTCGCAATGCCCGCCGCCGCCGGTGTGGCCCATCACCGGCACGGGGCGAATCAGGTTGAACCCGGGAGTGTCGGTCGGAACGATTATCTGGCTGGCGCGGCGATGCGGCTCCGCGTCGGGGTCCGTCACGACCATCGCGATCGCGAAGCTCGAGCCAATCCCATTGGAAGTGAACCACTTGTGGCCGTTGATCACGTAGTCGTCGCCGTCGCGAACGGCGCGGGTCTTGAGCTGGGTCGGATCGGAGCCCGCAGTATCAGGCTCGGTCATCGAGAAGCAGGTGCGCATCTCGCCGTCGAGACAGGGCTGGAGCCATTTCTTTTTCTGCTCGGGAGTGCCGAACTCGGTCAGGATTTCCATGTTGCCGGTATCGGGCGCCATGCAGTTGAACGCGCGTGCGCCAATCGGGCTGCGGCCCATCAATTCGCACAGGGGAGCGTACTCGTGGTTCTTGAGACCGGCGCCGAATTTTTCGTCGGGCAGAAAGAGGTTCCAAAGGCCCTCGGCCTTGGCTTTTTTGCGGACGTCTTTGAGGCATTGGGGCTCGGCATGCCCGCTCTCGCCCATCTCGCGCCCAACTTCCTTTTCGATGGGAAAGACGTACTGGTCCATGAAGTCGGAGACGCGCTTGCGCAATTGCTCGGTTTTGGGGGTCAGCGAAAAGTCCATTTTGATCCTCGCGAGGCCTGCTGATTTGTATCGCAACAGGTAACTCAGTTCGCCAATAAATGAAAGCGGGCGCGAATCGGAGGAACGGCCCAGGACGACGGGCGCCGTTACGCGGCGGGTTTGCGCATCACGTAAAAGACGTATCCGTAGGCATCGGAGTACGCGCGGAAGAGATCGTACTCGCGCAGCTGATCGAGGGTTGCAAGGACCTCGCGATCGCCGGCGTATTTTTCTCTCAGCTCGGCGACTCGCTTCTCGCCCGGCCCGTAGTAGTTGTGCCAATCCTGCACTGGAAGCACGAACCCGTCGGGGTCCACGTATCCCGCTTCCGCAACGATCTGGCAGTTGCGCTCGATCGATCCCATGCCAGGATAGCTCCGCGCCCAATATGCGGCCGCCTCGGCCGGCGGATCAGGCACCAGCCACGTCAGTTCGGAGACCGCGATCCATCCGCCGGCCTTTAGGAACCGCCGCCACGCGCCGAGGCCGGCTGCGAATCCCGCGATAAAGATGGCGCCCTCCGACCAGATCAGATCGAACGACGCGTCGGCGAAATCCATATCGAACATCGAAGTGTTGACCGTCGTCACCTGCGCCAGAACTCCTGCCGCGCTGGCGCGTTCGGTCAGTTCATCGAGGAATTGGTGGCGGATATCGACCGCCACGATCCGGCCGCCGGTGGCGCGCGCAAGCTCGATAGTCTGCGCGCCGGGACCGCATCCAACGTCCAGAATTCGCGGACGCGGCGGTATCCCGCGGGTCAAGCCGAGCGCGCGCAGCGTTGTCTCGGCGGATCCGGGCCCCTGTCGCGGCAGGCCCTCGGTCAACTCGCGGAAGATACTCATCTCCACGGGATACTGCCGCCGGACGCGGGAGAACTCAAACGCCCGCCCGGGGCCCTTCCATCGAGGGAGGGAGAGAAGACGCGCGGGCGAGAGGCGGACGATTGAAGAGAGATCGTGCGATGGGCGAGGATAGTTCCGGCGCGCGGCGCATTTGCGGGAGATCGAAATGGAATTGGCAAAGCGATTCGTGGACGTGGGAATTTTCACCAACCGGCTGGACGAGATGCGCGCATTCTATGGCGAGCGAATCCGGCTGCCCTACGAGGAGATGATCCCGGTCGGCGGAGGCATGAGGCAATATCGTTTCGGATTGCTCGGATCGGTACTCAAGATAAATCACGTCCGCGATCCGCTACCGGCCCGAATCGCGGGCGGCTACCGAAAGCTTTCGATTTCCGATCCGCGCACGCCGATGCCGCTTCCGTTGCAGGACCCCGACGGCAACGAGGTCGAGCTGGTGCCGAGCGGCCAGCGCGGCGTCAATCAGATCGAAATCCATATCGGCGTCACCGACGAGGCCGCCTTCGAGAATTTCTACGCCGGCGCGCTACAGGCGGAGAGAATTGGCGCGGGCCGCTTCAAGCTGGGCGAGACGATTATCAGCTTCCGGCACGATCCCGCGGCGGTGCGCGCCCGGAAGTCAGCGTCGGCCAGCGCGGTGGACGTGATCGCGTCGATGCGCGCAGTGGGGATGCGTTATATCACGGTGCAGGTGCGCGATTGCGACGGAGAGCATCGACGCTTTATGTCGATGGGTGTTTGGGAAGGCGCGGCGCCGGTGACGCTGGGCGTGGTGGCGCGGATTTCGTTCATTCGCGACCCCGACGGCAACTTCATCGAGATTTCGCAGCGGGCGTCGCTGACTGGTCCGATCCCGGCTTAGCGGGCGGCACTGATTTCCACCGTGCCGATCGCGGTTGCGATCGGCACGGTGGCGTTCGAACTCATTTCAGGGAATTTGCTGCTGCTACGCCCAGCGCGAGCGCGGGCGATTGCGCGTCGATCGATTGCGCGCGCCCGACGAGCGGAACACGGTCACCGGCTTGGGCGCGTGAATCTCAATTTTCTCGAAACCTTCGACGTGCTCGCGATCGAGCACATTGCCGAGCGTGCGTTCCAGCCGCGCCAGGTTGACGCGTTCCTCCTGCGTGACCAGGCTGATCGCTTCGCCCGCCTTGCCCATCCTGGCCGTGCGGCCGATGCGATGGATGTAGCCGTCGGTCTCGTCGGGAAGATCGAAGTTGATGACGTGCGAAACGTCGGGGATGTCGAGTCCGCGGGCGGCCACGTCGGTCGCGACCATCACGCGAAACTTTCGCGCGCGGAAGCCCGCCAACGCCGCATTGCGCTGGCTCTGCGAGCGGTCACCGTGGATCTGCACTGCGTTGACATGGGCCCGTTGCAGCATCTTGGCGACCCGGTCAGCGCGGCTCTTGGTGCGCGTGAAAACGATCGCGCTCTCCACTTCGGGCCGCTTGAGAATCTCGAGCAGCACGGGTCCCTTGTTCTCGAGCGTGACCGGATAAATCGACTGGCGAATCTGTGAGGGCGGCGCGGATTTGCCGCCGACCGTGATGCGCTCGGGCGTGGTCAGGAATTCACGCGCGATCATTTCGGGACCGGACGCCATCGTCGCCGAGAACATCATGGTCTGGCGATTCTTCGGCACCATCCGCATGATCCGGCGCAGTTGCGGCAGAAAGCCCATGTCGAGCAGCCGGTCGGCTTCGTCGATGATCACGACTTCAATTTTGTCGAGCTTGACGATACCGCGCTCGATAAAGTCGATGAGCCGTCCGGGACACGCGACGAGCACTTGCGCGCCCTTGCGAATCTCGTCGATTTGGCGCCGTTCGGCTTCGCCGCCGACCACGGTCGCGCAACGGATGCGAGTGTGGCGTGCGATCAGATCGAACTCGCGCGCGGCCTGCGCAGCCAGCTCGCGGGTCGGCATGATCACCAGCGCGGCGAGATGCCGGGTGTTCTTGCGATGCAGCCGATCGATAGTCGGGATCAGAAAGGCCGCGGTCTTGCCGCTGCCGGTTTCAGCCGTGGCAACCACGTCGCGCCCGCTGAGCGCAACCGGGATAGCTCCGGCCTGGACCGGGGTCGGTGTGTGATGCCCGCGGTCTTTGATTGAACGATGGATCTCGGGTGATACGGGAAATTCAGAAAACGACAAACGGTATCCTATGGTTCAGAGCCCCGGATTCCAGTTCGAAAAAAGTACCGAACGTGTGGGCCTGATGGGTTGAGGGGGTGGCGTCACGGAATCCGACGCGCGCATAAAGTCACGATTGACTTGGGTGTAAGGTACAGGAACCAGTGCAGCGGCGCAATACCCACCCCACCAGCAGTTAAATCGAGTCTGCCTCAGAATTTGCCGTGCCTTCCCACTCCCGACGCGAAGCGCTCTGCGCCGGCGCGCGTCTCGCCTGATTGGATCGTCGCGATCCCGTGGCGATACTCGGATTTGAGCGCATCGTCGAGCGCCAGCGTCCAGCCCTCGTATGCAGACATCCGGTCCGAGCGCATGCATCGCTGCGGGAAGCCCGCGATCTGTTTGGCCAGTTCGCGCGCCGCCGCCAGCGCGGTGCCCGGCTCGACGACGCGATTGGCAAGTCCCATCGCGAACGCCTCTTCGCCGGAGACACCGCGGCCGGTCAGGATCATGTCCATCGCACGGCTCATCCCTATCAAGCGCGGCAGCCGGATCGTGCCGCCATCGACCAGCGGCACACCGAAGCGCCTGCAATACACGCCGAAGGTCGCGTCGCGAGCGGCCACGCGCAGGTCGCACCACAGCGCGAGTTCGATTCCGCCCGCGACTGCGAATCCCTCGACCGCCGCAATCACCGGCTTGCTGAGCATCATCCGCGTGCATCCCATCGGCCCGTCGCCGTTCTCGGTCACGCGATTGCCGCGATCGGTGGCGACCGCTTTCAGATCTGCGCCCGCGCAAAACGTCCCGCCCGCGCCCGTCAGGATCGCGACCGAGAGTGCGCCGTCGGCGTCGAAACGGCGCAATGCGCCGGCGAGCGCCGCGGCGGTGGGCTGATCGACGGCGTTGCGCGCCTCGGGGCGGTTGATAGTTACGATTGCGATTTCGCCCTCGATTGCGAACTCGACCAGACTCATCGAATGACCTCCCCGGCTGAAGCGCGATTGCCCAAAAAAACTTACCTTTTCAACATTTTGCTTGTCGAGGAGTAGAGATGTACGACGCCCGAATCCAAACAGCGACGGCTCTCGAAACCGCTGTGCGCGAACACCTCCAGCATTTGGCGGTTGTCGCCGAGCACGTCGGCTTCGAATTCCGCGATCCCGTTTGCATCGGCGATAAGGCTCAGATGTTCGAGCAGCACAGTGCCGATGCCGCGGCCCTGGAACTCGTCGAGAATTGCGAACGCGACCTCTGCGCGATGCGGATCGGAGCCGCGAATGTAACGGCCGATGCCGATGAAGCGTTCGCGCCCCTGCTCAGTTACGGTCGCGGCCAGGCCGACGTGATTCTTGAAGTCGAGCTCGGTTAGACGCTTCAGATCGTCCGGCGACAGATCGCGCTTGACCCCCATGAAACGAAAGTAGACGGACTGTTCGCTCAGCCTCCTGAAATGCTCGTGCAGGCGTTCCTGATCGTCGCGGCGAATCGCGCGGACCCGGATCGTGGCGCCATCGAGCATTGTGGCCTCGACGCAATATTTCCACGCGTCGCTGAGCATGTCACGGTCTCCTGATGGCAGCTCGCGCAACGCCGACGCGCGGGCCGTCGCGACTCAGGTCTTGTTCGGTTCGTCGGACTTGATGAACTTGAGCGACGCGGAATTCATGCAGTAGCGCAACCCGGTCGGCCGCGGACCATCGGCGAACACGTGGCCGAGATGCGCGTCGCACTTCGCGCACATCACCTCGGTCCGCTTCCTGAAAAATGAACGATCGGTCTCCGTCTTGACGTTCTCCGGCGCGATCGGCTGATAGAAGCTCGGCCATCCCGTGCCCGATTCGAACTTGCTGTCGGAGTCGAACAGCGCATTGCCGCAGCAGATGCATCGATACAGACCCTTGTCGTGATTCTCGGCGTACAGGTTTTGGAACGGCCGCTCGGTGCCCTTTTTGCGCGTGACCTCGTACTGCTCCGGGGTCAGTTCCTTTCGCCATTCCTCGTCCGTCTTGACGACTTTATCTTCCATCACGAGTCCCTTTCTTTGGCCGGAATCAGTGAACTCCACTATCGATACTTTGACTATGCCCGACGCCTTTCGATCCGGCGAATTGCCGGATGCATCGGATGTGACGGCGGTTTCAGCGTATCCGAATGCGACGATCGCCGGTATCGCGGCGATCGCGGCGATGAATGCTCGCCTGCCGATGAGGCGCGCGTTCTGCCTGGCGGAATTGTTCCGGGCTTCGGCCAACTTTCGATCCGTTATCTTGATCATTACATATTAGACGACGGGTACGAAGGCTACGCGGTTCCCCGCGAGCCGTGATCGTCAGACCAGAGTCGGTATCTTCTCGATTCGATTGCCAAGCCGGCGCGCAGCTTGCCACGTATCGTAACGCCCCTGCAGCCTGATCCAAATTCCCGGGCCGTTGCCGCATAGCTTGCCCAGACGAACCGCCATCTCGGAGCTGATAGCGATGTCGCCGACCATCACGCGGTGCAAAGTCTGACGACTCACGCCGAGCAGAGTGGCAATCTCACCAATCGTCCGATGACGCCGCAGTTCAGGCATCACCTCTTCGGCAAAGATAATACCGGGATGAATCGGCCTGCGGGCGGCTACCTTTTCGCGATCAACGGCATGCTCCGGCTTCATTTTCCAAAACTCCTTGACAATAGGGATTAAACAGAGGGTGATTCCGTGTCTCAGTGGTACTGTTCTAAATCGACCAGCAGTGCGTCCCCCTCCTCAAATTGAAAAGTAATCCGCCACGGACCATTGACCGCCATCGCATATCGTGGCGGCTTTGTATGCAGCGGATGGGTTCCGAATCCGGGTCCTGACAAGTCACTTAAATTCTCGGCTTCGTCCAGGACTTCGAGTAAGTTCGCGCATCGCTTCCGCAATTGAGGCGGAACCGCCGCACCGCGTCCCGTCTCGAACAGGTCTTTGAGCCCCTTGTGTCGAATACTCCGGATCACCAATCGGAATGTAGCATGCTATGCAACATAATGTCAATCGCAGTGCAACATCCGATAGGGAAATAACGGGCATCAAAGAAACGAAGGCAACCCGCTAGATCGAATAGACGAATAACTTCTGTTCCTTGGGCCTGAGAAAAACATTCGCGCCCGGCTCCAGATGCAGCGCCCGGTAGCGTTCGTGATCGATCTCGACCTGCACCATGTCGCCCCACTCGGCGACCAACTCGATCTTGACCTGCGGACCGGCCGGATTGATCGACTTCACGGTCGCAGGGAAGGTCTGCTTGCCGTTGGGCTTCATCACGATTTCCAACAGATGCGGCCGCACGTAGAGGACCGCCTTGCCGGTCTCGGGATGCGCATGGGTATGGGTATTCTCGAGTTCGACGGCAGTATCGCCGAGAAACACGCGGCCGTTCTCGATTCGGCCGTGGAACAGGTTCACGTTACCCAAAAAGTTGTACACGAAAGCGTTGGCGGGATGGTGATAGACTTCCTCGGCCGAGCCGATCTGCTCGATGCGCCCCTGGTTCATCACGACGATCCGGTTGGCGAGTTCCAGCGCCTCTTCCTGATCGTGAGTGACGAAAACGCTGGTTATCTTGATCTCGTCGTGCAGCCGCCGCAGCCATCGGCGCAGTTCCTGCCGCACCTTGGCGTCGAGCGCGCCGAACGGCTCGTCGAGCAGCAGGACTTTTGGCTCCACGGCCAGCGTGCGTGCGAGTGCGACGCGCTGGCGCTGCCCGCCGGAGAGCTGCGACGGGTAGCGATCGGCAAAAACGTCAAGCTGCACGAGTTTCAGCAGTTCATGCACACGCCGCGCGATCACGGCCTCGGCGGGGCGTGCGCGCCGGGGGATCACACGCATCCCGAACGCGATGTTTTCGAACACCGTCATGTGGCGAAATAGCGCGTAGTGCTGAAATACGAAGCCGACCTTGCGCTCGCGAACGCTGACGTCGCTGGCGTCCTCGCCGTGAAACAGCACCTCGCCGGTGTCCGGCGTTTCCAGCCCCGCGATTATCCTGAGCAGCGTGGTCTTGCCCGACCCCGACAGCCCCAGCAGCGCCACCAGCTCGCCGGTTTCGATATGCAGGTTGATATTGTCAACCGCAACGAAATCGCCGAACTTCTTGCTGATGTTTCTGAGCTCGATACTCATGCCGCAACCTTGACCGCCAAATTGTCCTGTTCCGGTTTCGCGGGAACCACGCGGCGCTCCAGAAAATGCTTGGCGATGAGCGTCGCAATCGCGAGCAGGGTAAGCAGCGACGAGACCGCAAACGCGGCCGCGAACTGGTAATCATTGTACAGAATCTCGACGTACAGCGGCATCGTGTTCGTGTGCCCCCGGATATGCCCCGAAACCACCGAGACCGCGCCGAACTCGCCCATCGCGCGCGCGTTGCACAACACCAAGCCGTACAGCAGTCCCCACTTGACGTTGGGGATCGTCACCCGAAAAAACATTTGCCATCCACCGGCGCCCAGCACGATCGCGGCTTCTTCCTCCTCGCTGCCGACCGCCTGCATGATCGGGATCAGTTCGCGCGCGGCCAGCGGAAACGTAACGAAGATCGTCGCGAGCACGATTCCCGGCTCCGCAAAGATGACCCTGATGCCGTGATCGGCAAGGAACCCGCCAAGCGGCGCGCGCACCCCGAGCAGCAGCACAAACAGCATCCCCGAGATGACCGGCGAGACCGAGAACGGTATGTCGATCAGCGTCAGGAGAGTTTGCTTGCCGGGAAAATCGAAGCGCGCGATCGCCCATGATGCGGCGATTCCGAAAGTAACGTTGAGCGGCACTGCGATCGCCGCGGTCATCAGCGTCAGCCGAATTGCGGCGCGGGCCTCAGGATCGGCGATCGCGGCAAAGTAAGCGCCGATTCCCTTCTGCAGCGCCTCGGCGAACACCGCGATTACCGGGATGAAAAGAAATAGCGCGAGAAACACCAGCGCGATCGTGATCAGCGCGACTCTGACCATCGGCGGATCCGCCGTCCCGGGTCTTTTCGGTTCGCGTTGCGGCTGGCCGGCCATCTGGACCCTCAAGCCGCCAGGCGGCGGCTGCTCCACCTTTGCAGCACGTTAATGCCGAACAGAATCACGAACGACACCGTCAGCATCACCACCGCGATCGCCGTCGCGCCGGCGTAATCGAATTGCTCGAGCTTGCTCATGATCAGCAACGGCACCACTTCGGTATGCATCGGCATGTTGCCTGAAATGAACACGACCGAGCCGTATTCGCCGAGAGCGCGCGCGAACGCAAGTGCGAATCCGGTCAGCAGCGCGGGAATCAGCGCGGGCGCGATCACCAATACGAACGTCTGCAAGCGGCTGGCGCCGAGCGTCGCCGCGGCCTCCTCGTATTCCTGATCGAGATCCTCGAGGACCGGCTGGATGGTGCGAACCACGAACGGCAGCCCGACGAAAGTAAGCGCCACCGCCACTCCGAGCGGCGCGTACGCGACTTTTATTCCGAGCGGCGCGAGGTACCGCCCGATCCATCCGTTGCTCGCATAAATCGCGGTGAGAGTAATTCCCGCCACCGAAGTCGGCAGCGCGAACGGAAGATCGACCATCACGTCAATCAGGCTTTTGCCCGGAAACTCGTAACGAACCAGGCTCCACGCCACGATGAACCCGAACACCGAGTTGACCAACGCTCCTGCAATCGATGCGCCGAAGCTTAGCCGGTAGGCCGCGATGGTGCGTGGACTTGCGACCGCGGCCCAGAACTGAGGCCAGGTCAGAGTGAAAGTCTTGAAGAAGATCGTCGAGATCGGAATCAGCACGACGATTCCGAGGTACGCGAGCGTGAAGCCCAGGCTCAAGTTGAATCCCGGCAGCACGTTGTTCCGCTTCGTGTTCGCTTTCACTGCCATCACGTGACGCCCGGCCCGACTCCCCTAACTTCCCGGTTGATAGATCTTGTCGAATACGCCGCCATCGCCGAAAAACTTGGGCTGCGCCTTTTTCCATCCGCCAAAATCCGAATCGATCGTGAGCAGGCTCATGCTTGGAAATTGGCTCGCATACTTCGCGGCGACGGCCTTGTCGCGCGGACGGAAAAAATTCTGCGCGATTATTTCCTGGCCCGCCGGCGTGTACAGAAATTCCAGATACGCCTTCGAGATCGCAGCCGTGCCATGACGGCCGTCCACCTTGTCCACCCACGCCACGGGAGGTTCGGCCATGATGCTTACCGACGGATACACGACCTCGAACTTGTCGGCGCCAAATTGCTTGATCGCCATCCGCGCCTCGTTTTCCCACGCGATCAGCACGTCGCCGATTTCGCGCTCGACGAAAGTAGTCGTCGCGCCGCGCGCACCGGAATCGAGCACCGGCACGTTTTTGTAAAGCGCGCCGGCGAACGCCGCCGCCTTCGCCTCGTCGCCGCCGTTGCGTTTGAGCGCGTACCCCCACGCCGCCAGGAAATTCCATCGCGCGCCGCCCGAGGTCTTCGGATTCGCCGTGATTACCAAGATGCCCGGTTTCACCAGGTCATCCCAATCGTGGATCTTTTTCGCATTTCCCCTGCGCACCAGCAGCACGATCGTCGAAGTGTAGGGACAGCTGTTGTCGGGCAGGCGCGATTGCCAGTTCGACGGGATCAAGTCCGCCTTCTCGGCTATCGCATCGATGTCGCCGGCCAGGCCCAGCGTCACCACGTCGGCCTCCAGCCCGTCGATTACCGCGCGGGCCTGCTTGCCCGAGCCGCCGTGCGATTGGTTGACGGTGACGTCGTCGCCCGTCTTCGCTTTCCAATCCTTCGCGAACCGGGCGTTGATCGATTCGTAAAGTTCGCGGGTCGGGTCGTACGATACGTTGAGAAGTGTGACTTGAGCTCCGCGCGCAGCGCCCACGCCGAGGGTGACGCTCGCCGCCATCGCGACGGCGGCGAGCGTATATGTCAATTTCAATCTCCTACCGAACATTCCGATATCCCACCTCAGAACGCGATTTGCAGTTGCGACTCGAAGACGCTTTCGTTTGGCCGGTCCTTGGGCGCGGCGGTCGTGCCGGCGCCTCCGTCGAAGAACGTGTTCGCATAGTCGAACTGCCACTTGATGTTGGAGCTCAGATACCAGTTGACGCCCAGCGCGTATTCGGTCGCAGTTTTCGCGGACACGGCCGGATCGGCGAAATCGAGTTTGAACTGCCGGAAATCCGCGGCGAGGTTGCTGATTCTGGCCGCCAACTCCCATCCGCCCCACCATCCGTTGCGCGGGTCGAACGGATGAATTGGCTTGATCCAACCGTAGGACGCGTCTTCGCCCGTCAACAGATAGGAGGCCTGCGCGAAATAGCCGTCGTCTCTGAACGTATCGGTGTCGTTGGTTTGCTTTATGTGCGGGGCCTTCCCGACTGTGAGGAACTGGTTCAACGAGTGCTCGTCCTGCGCGTATTCGGCCATCAATCCGAAGCTGCGCCAGTAGTAGTAGGCTTGCGGCTCGAGACGCGCGCGCAAGCCCGACGCGGTTACGCCCTTGGTGTAGGAGAACCAGGTGCTCGCGCCGTACGTCTTGTAGGTCGAGGTCGTGCTGCCGCGTTCATCGCCATAAGAACCGGCGAAACCGAAGCCAAGGCCCTTGAGCCATTGGTTTTCGCTGAGCTTGAACGGCGTCGTAAAGATGCGGCCGACGAAATCCTTGCCGTCGTTGTTGTCGATGTCATTAGTGTCGGACGCGGTGTTGTTTGGCACTCCGTTCATTAACGCGGCGTCATAGAAGACGCGGCCGTCCAGAAGTCTGCCGTGCAGGTCGAAACCAGTGTCGCGGTTCGGGACCAGATTCTGGATCAACGAACGTTCGCTGAATTCCAGGTCGCGGTCCGACTGTAGGCGCTCAAGATCCAGCGGCGCCTTGTATTTCCCGGTCCTCAGGCTTGCAAAATCGAAATAGGTGATATTCAGGTAGGCGTCTTGCAGCACTACTTTGCCCTGGCCGAAGTCGGGCGTGATGTTGAAGTTGTAGTACTTGGCAAGCGAGCCGGTGATAATCGGGCGCACTCGGTTCAGGAAGAATGTGCTGCTGACGTCCTTGTCGCGGCCGCTGGTGAAGAAGCGGCCGTCGCCCTGGATGATTCCGCCGAAACCGATATTGTAGTCATGGTTGGGCGAAGAGAGGGAGAATCCCTCGTCGCCCGCCTTGACAATCGGCATCTCGAGCGCCTTTTGCTGCTGGGTCTTTTCCTGGACCTCGAGCTTGCGGTCGATCACTTTCACTTTCTGGTCAAGCCCTTCCAGCGTATCGACTCTCTGCTCGAGTTGCTTGACTTCTTTCTTGAGCAATTCGATTTCCTGATCCTTCGGATCGGCGGAAAGCTTCGACTGCGCATGCGCCGGCCCGGCGGGAATAAACACCCCGGTAATTACCGCCGCCAGCAGAAATGGCAGAATCGGCAAAGTGCATTTTCTCATCTCGAAAGCCCCTCATCGTGTTGGGAACCTCCGGATGACCGGGCAGCTCGCGGTTGTGATTGACGGCTCTATTCATGGCGTAGCCGGATCCTTCCCTGGTCCGGACTCCTGCCTGAATTTTCGATGGTCGTGGACAATTCATTTCGATCGGCGGCTGCTGTTATCCACGACCGGGCTTGTCGAAGCGAAACTTCTCTTTGCGCTCGATTTGCACGACCCGCGAATCCTGGATTACGACCTCTACCGAGCCAAAGCGCACGCCGCTGATTGCGCTTGCGATGCGCCGCAGAATCTCGTCGCCTGGGCCGGGCTCGGGCTGAACCTTGCGCCGGCCGGTAAGAATTGATTCGACTTTCATAATCTATCCTATTAGGTGACTGGACTAATCCCCAAAAAAAAGCAGCCCTGGTTTCAAATCGCGAAACTCAACGGTTCCTTGCCGCTAACTACCGCCTCGACCTGCTTGAGCATGTCCGCGAGCGAAGTCGAGTCCATTATCTTCGCGGTCGCGTCGCGGACTTCCTTCATCACGATTCTAATTGCACAAGTGCGCTCGTCGCGACATTCACGGCATCGCATGTATGCCATCTTGCTGACACATGGCAACGGTGCGATTGGCCCGTCCAGTAGGCGTACTATTTGCCCAACGCTGATCAGCTGAGGATCGCGGCGAAGGAAATACCCGCCGCCCTTGCCCTTCTTGCTCTGGAGGAGTCCCTGGTTCTTGAGTTCGAGCAGGATCAGTTCCAGAAACTTGCGCGGGATAGCTTCGCGCTGGGCCAAATCAGATATGAGCACGGGTCCCTGACCGTATTCCTTGGCCAATACCATCATCGCCTTGAGGGCGTATTTCGACTTTTTCGAAAGCATTTTATCGACGCTTAGTCGATAGGGTCGCTAGATTAAAGATCGAGGCTAACTCAGTCAAGAGCCTCGGATTAAAAATATTTGGACGCTGCCAGACAGAAAATTCCCGCTTCGCTTCAGCGTGCCTTGGCCTTAAGCTCAGCGTACTTGTCGAGCATCGGGAGCACGGTATCGCGTGGGCCGGGCCGCAGCGCGAAAATCAGCCGATCGAGGCCAAGGTCGAGGAATTTTTTGATGTGTTCCTCGTTTGGGCCGACGCCAAACATCGAGACGGGAAGTTTCTTGCGGCCGGCCTTCATCCCCGCTTCGGCAAGCGCTTTGAGGTTGGCGGCGAGATCATAACGCGGGAAATTGATCGGCATCCATCCGTCGCAATACTCGGCGACGCGATCGAACGTCTTGGGCGATTGCGAACCGAGGATAATCGGCGGTCCACCCGCCTGCACAGGTTTGGGAAACGACCAGATCGGATCGAAGTTCACGAACTCGCCGTGAAACTCGGCCGCCTCCTTGGTCCATATTTGGCGCATCGCGAGAACTTTTTCCTTGACGATTTTCCAGCGCCGCTTGAACACCGCGCCATGATTCTCCATCTCCTCGACGTTCCAGCCCGCGCCGATGCCGAAGATCACGCGGCCGCCCGAAATCATGTCGAGCGACGCCACTTCTTTGGCGAGCGTGATCGGGTCGCGCTCGACCACCAGGCATACTCCCGTGCCGAGTTTGAGTTTTTTGGTTACGGCGGCCGCCGCGCCGAGCGCGACGAACGGATCGTGCGTATGCCAGTACTCTTTTGGCAATTCGGTGCCGCCGGGGAAGGGCGTCTTGCGCGACGCGGGTATGTGAGTGTGCTCGGGAAAGAACATCGACTCGAAGCCGCGTTCTTCAGCCGCGAGCGCAAGCTCGATCGGCTGGATTGCGTAGTCAGTCGGGAACATCGAGATTCCGAATTCGGCCATGCGATTCCTCCTGGATCAGGCGACAACGGGTCGGCGTCCGCGCCGCGTACAGTTTCATAGCACAACTGATTGGCGAAGCATTTGCGCGCGCTGTGGCAATACTAGTTCTGATGCGTCAGCGGCGACGCGCCCACGACGCGCAGCCTCGCGGTCGAGCCGGGAATCCGATCGCCTTTCATCGGCTCATACCGCCCGCCCAGATTGTCGGCCAGGAACTTCTCCATGCGGGCGGTGAAGTCGAGCCGGTTTTCGGGCCGCACGAAGCCGTGGCCTTCGTCGGTATATAAAACGTAAACCGCGCTCCCGCGATGCCTGGCGATCGCATCGACGATCTGCTCGGCCTCGGCCTGCTTCACGCGTGGATCGTTTGCGCCCTGGCCTATCAGCATCGGGATTTTTATTTTGTCGGCGGAGAACAGCGGCGACGCCGTGGTCAGCAGCTCCTTGTCCCTGGGATCGCCGGAATTCCCGACCCTGGTGAAGAAGATCGAGCGCGCGACTTCCCAATACGGCGGAAACGACGCCAACAACGTGAACAGATTCGACGGGCCGCATTCGTCCACCGCGCATCGATACAGCTCGGGCGTGAATGCCGCCCCGGCGAGCGCCGCGTAGCCGCCATACGAACCGCCAAATATCGCGACTCGCGCCGGGTCCGCGATACCCTCATCCACGGCCCACTTGACGCCGTCGGTCAGGTCGGTCTGCATTTTTAGGCCCCATTGGCGGTCGCCGGCGTGCAGATACTTCTTTCCGAATCCGGTCGAGCCGCGAAAGTTTATCTGCAGCACGGTGTAGCCCCGGTTCGCCAGCAGTTGGATATAGGGATTGAAGCCCCAGCTGTCGCGCGCCCACGGCCCGCCGTGCACCGCGAGCACAATCGGGAGATTTTTCGCGGGCGAGCCTATCGGAAGAGTGAGGTAACCGTTGATTTTCATTCCGTCGCGGGCGGCAAATTCAACCGGCTTCATCGGAGCGAGCGGCGCGTCGTCGAGTTTGTGCCGGGTGCTGAACAGGAAGGTCGCTTTCATTGCTGCGCGATCCCACGAGTAGTAGCGTGCCGGCGCACGGTCGCTTTCGAACGAGACCAGCCACGTCTTGTCGGCGAGGTCGCGGTCAACGACGGTGAAATCTCCGGCGGTGATTTTCGCGATCGCGTCGAAGTCGGCCTGAACCGACGGATCGACAACGGTCCAGTGCATCCGGCCCGGGTCGAACGCGGCTGCCTGCACGACGTGACGGGTCGGCTGAATCATCGCGTCGCTCAGGTCCGCATCGTCGCTGTGCGCGATAACCGTTTCAATCCCCGACGCGATCTCATGGCGCACCAGGCGTGCGGTATCCGTCCCGATCGAACTGCTGAGAAAGATCGATCGCCCGTCCTTGCTGAAGTCCAGCGCCGCCAAATTGTCTTCCATCGCGGCTTTCATCAACGTGCGCCACGGACCAGCCGCGCTGTCGCGAATCCGAAGCTCGGGGCCGACGTCCGGCGTCGTGACCGCGGCCGCGCGCACGATCAGGTCGTCGTCGGCAAGCCATCCCGCGACGTCGCCGGGGTTTTGGGTATCGAGTTCGACGGCGCTGGTGCGCAGATCAATTCGATAGACGTCCATCAATTTGCGATCGCGTAGATTGAGCGCAACCAGTATCCGGCCGGGAAATTTAGGACTGGACGCGACGACCCCGGAGCGTACGCCATCCCAGGGCGTCAAATCGCGGACGTTGTGCGAATCGAGATCGACGGCGAACAGGTGGAAGTTTTCGTCGCCGGCGGCGTCCTGCGCGTAGAGGATCGTTTTCGAATCGAACGCCCATCCGTAGGATTGGATTCCACGGCTCTTGTCGGCGGTGACGACGCGCGCGTCGTGCCGGCCGACGGTTTGCACCCACACCTGCATGATTTCGTGTTCGTCGGGAGCGAGCCATGCCAGCCGTTTGCCATCGGGCGCGATATGCGGATTGGCGCGCTCGGGATTGCCGAGCAGAATGTCGCGCGGAATCAGCGGCGGCGACTGGGCGAAGCTGGTTGGCGCTGGAATTGTTGAAGTCATCGTGAGGACCGCAATTATCAGCGAAAACTTCCGTGCGAATCCGAGCATCGATCACAAGGATGACAGAAAAAATCACGGAATGAAGGGTGCGCAGGGATTGCCTGCACTGTCACCGGCCGGTCGTGGCTCGGCGCGTCAGGTACTTATTCGCTGCTCGACGCTCCTAGTCGCAAGAATTGCCCTCTTATATGATCGACTCGCCGGGCGGCATTCCGTGGGCAACGAAAGACGAAAAAGGAGAATCAATCGAATGAAGGTCGTTGTCGATGAGAAACTGTGTGAGGGGAACACGAAATGCCAGCAGACAGCGCCGGAAGTGTTCGAGGTGCGAGACGACGACAAGAGCCATCTGTTGATCGACAGTCCGCCCGAGCGCATGCGCGAAAAGATCAAGCTTGCGGTGCGGCTGTGTCCCCGCCAGGCCATTACGGTCAGCGATGACTAGAGGCCCGACAGGTCAGAATGCGGAATCGAGACGGAAATTGCGGGATCGCGGAGACACTTTTCAATGGAAACTGAGAATGCACTGTCGCTGGAATCGTTGAACATCATTGGACCCGACCATTACGCGAAAAACGGCTATCCGCATCGCGAGTGGACGTATCTGCGCAAGCACAAACCGGTTTTCCGGTGCGAGTACCCAAAGACCGATCCATTTTGGGCGATCACCAAACACGCCGACATCATGCAGATTTCCAAGCAACCGCGACTGTTCCTCAACGGTCCCCGCTTGCTGGTGTTTGTCAACGAGGACGGGCTCGAGCAGAGTCCGACGCCGCCGTTCCGCCACCTGCTCGACATGGATCCACCGGAACACGGCGAATATCGCGCGATTCTCAGCCGCCATTTCACGCCGCGCCAAGTGCAACCGCTGCAGCCTGAAATCGAGAGCATCACGCGACAGGTGCTCGACGACGTGACGGGGCGCGACAAGTGCGACTTTGTCACCGACGTATCGTCGAAGATTCCACTTGCCGTCATTGCCGAGTTGCTGGGTGTTCCGCATAAAGATTGGGAGCAACTCTTCAGATGGACCAACGAGACGATTGGCGGCGGCGACCCCGAGTTCCAGGCTGGAACGACCGCGCAGGAGACGATGGATCGTTCGCGGCTGGGCCTGTTCCAGTATTTCACCGACATGGTGGTGGAACGGATGAAGCACCCGACCAACGACATCACGAGCATCGTCGCCAACTGCAAGGTCAACGGACAGCCGATACCGCAGTTCGAGATGCTGTCGTACTATTTCCTGCTGGTCGTGGCCGGCAACGAGACCACGCGCAACGCGACCACCGGCGGTCTACAAGCATTCATCGAGCATCCGGACCAGTGGCAAAAGCTCAAGCGCAATCCTGGGTTGATCGACTCGGCCGTCGAAGAGATCCTGCGCTGGACGACACCGGTTATTCAGTTCGCGCGGACCGCGAGCGAAGATACCGTGATTCGCGGCCAGAAGATCAAAGCCGGCGAATCGGTGTGCCTGTTTTATCCGTCGGCGAACCGCGATGAAGAAGTTTTCGCGGAGCCTTTCAAGTTCGACATCAGCCGCGATCCGAATCCGCAAATCGCATTCGGCATCGGCCAGCATTCCTGTCTCGGCGCAAACCTGGCGCGGCTCGAACTGAAGGTGATTTTCAGCCAACTCGCGCAGCGCCTAGATCACGTCGAACTCGCGGGTCCTGTCGAGCGGCTGCGCTCGAGCTTCGTCGGAGGAATTAAGCACATGCCGATCCGCATGAAGATGAAACCGGCGGCCGCCGCGGCCTGAGGCCACCTCTGAGCCAAGCGAATCCAGTTGTTCGATCTTGCGTGAGTGCGCCGCGCCGCTCGAGCGCTCAGTCGGGCCTCGATCCCGCACGCAAGCGCGCAAGATCGTAGTCGCGCAGCTGATCGATTCGATCGACCGTGACGTCGGGCGCCGGGTACTTGGCCGTCTCCTTCGCATCGGCCGCGTAATGCCCCTGCCGGGGGAACACCGTCGTCACGCGCGCGCCCCACGCCTTCTTCACCGCGTCCAGGATTCGCACCTTGTCATCGATCAACACGTAATGGTCGGCAGGATAGCGGGTCCGCACGTCGTCGAGTTCCTGTTCCTTGTGGATGTAAATCATCACCTTTTCATCGACGGCTTCGCGCAGTCCCGACCGTTCGATCTTGAGCGGCTGAAAGATCATGTCGCCATCGGACAGGATCGTTGTTTCACCGAACTGTTTGTACTGATCGATTACGTCGAGAGAACAGGGGAACAGGCGGTTGGCGAAATGGTAGTTCATCAGGAAGTACGACACCGCGATGATTCCGAAGTCGCGCGGATGATTGGCCCGATAGCGTTGCAGCGCGCCGAGATAGTCCGCGTAGCCGAGCTCGGTGCGCAACTGCTCGAAATATTCCCAGTAGCTCTCTTGTTGCTCGTGGCCGATGTCGCGCTCGAGATCGCGCTTCATGTCGGCAATGATGCGATCGTTGTCGATCAGGGTGTTATCGACGTCAAACAAAAAAACGACATGTTCTGCGGCCATCGGTCTTAAGATCCTCCGCCAACAATGATTGCGATTGTTGGCCTTCAAGCCAAACGGATTAGCATTTGTTGTACGCCGCGACCGGCGGACCGACTAGTCCAGCACGACGACGGAGCCTGCCTATTCGAGTCGCGAATGAATATAGGTCGTTACGCGCGAGCCCAGGGAGTCAGACGGTTCCGGTCATCTCTCTTCCGATTCACGCAAGAGACGGCTGATCCGAGCCATCAGTTCGCCCGAGTAGAAGGGCTTGGTGATGTAGTCATCGGCGCCGAGCGAGAAGCCCTTAACCACTTCAGCTTCGTCGCGATGCGCGCTGACCAGGATTACCGGCGTATTCCTGGTCGCCGAATCGCTGCGCAGAGCGGTCAGCGCTTCGAACCCATTCATATGCGGCATCGACACGTCCAGCAGCACCAGGTCGGGTTTTTCCTTACGGGCAATATCCAATGCCTCCGCACCGTCGTGCGCGATATCACACTCGAAATTGAAGTGCTTCAGGATCGTTGAGATCATAACGAGGGTGGTCGCGTCGTCATCGGCGAGTACTACGTGCCGGGCACCCTTTCGAACCGAAGATTGAATCGCAACTGCCGCACGCTCGGCAAATCTGAGGAGGCGGTAGGCCCTGAGCAACAATTCGTCGGGCTGCCATGGGCGTATAATGAAGTCGCGGTTGGGGTCGGCGATGGCCGCGAATCGTGTCACCAGTTCATCGAGTGTGCCGATGATGACCGCTGGCTTGCGGCTGCGCCCGATCATTTCGATCGGGGACGGTTGCTCGCCAGTGCCGGTGGCCGAAGCGTTGACGAAGCAAGCATCGAAAGGAGAAAAAGAGTTCAACCCGGGAATATTAGGTGCGCCTCCGACCACGTGGCCGAATCCACGGGCGGTCCCCAACGCCACGATGATCGAATCCGCCTCAGGCGTTTCGAATCCCATCAAGGCGAATCTCCTGCCGGCTAACGATTGTCTAATGATCTGGTCCATGGGGACTCGGTTCTCCCTGCTGCCGAAAAAATGCCGAACAGTCGATCTGGCAGGCGCCAACGCATTGCACCGGGCGCGATCGACCCTGCGTTGATACGCAATGTACGTGCCTTGCAGCGATGACAAGCAAAGGCGCAGATAGCGCAGCGCGGAGGCCAGACTACGTCGCTGAGGAGGCCGTACAAGCTGTTGGATTCAACGGCCGACCGAAGCGGAGACAGCCATGTCGCGCTTTGGGACATGTATGGCGGCCTCGCTCATCGCGCTCTGAATGCTCGCCTTGACAGTGCCGGTCCTATTGCGCGAAACGGATGCATCATGAGCGAGAGAACCAGCATCCTGAGTCCGGCCGCGCTATGGCGACGGCTGGGGTTGGCGCATCACAACTGGCCGGGCAGATTTACGGTCCTGCTCGCGACGATTCTGCTGCTGCTCGTCACCCAGCCGATTTTCTCGGGTCACGCCTTCGCGCAGATTTTTGCGACGGCGACGATATCGCTTGTGTTGCTGTCCGCTGTTTATGCATTTCGCACGACCAAGACCTACTTCACGATTGCGCTAATACTGATAGTGCCTGCGCTCGGAAGCCGATTCGTGCTGCAATTCACGGCGAACCAAACGCTCGAGATGGCCGGCGCGATCTGTTCGTGTCTGTTCCTGACCGTGACGGTCGTTGCGCTGGTATCCAGGCTGTTCACCGTAAAGAGCGTTAGCTTCGACATTATAAGCGCCGCGATTTGCGCGTACCTGCTGATTGGCGTCGCATGGGCCTATGCGTTCGCACTCGTCGAACTGCGGAATCCTGGTTCGTTCAGCATCGCGCTTTTCCAGAAGAGCGCGGGGGGCGGCTCGCCTCTGCTCCCCTCGCTTCACAACTTCACCTACTACAGCTTTGTGTGCCTGACGACGACGGGGTTTGGAGATATCACGCCGGTCTCCGAGGGCGCGCGCAGCCTGTCGGTAATGGAGGCGGTGTTCGGCCAGTTGTATATGGCGATCCTTGTTGCGCGGCTGGTCGGTCTCGAGATCGCTCAATCGATGAAAGAGGAGCGTTAGCCAGATGCCCGGACTTTTGACACATAGTAGTGATTTGCTGAAGTACATGGGCTTGCCCCAAGGGTGTCGGGCGCCCGTCGCAATTATACTCACACACTCTCAGCGGCGCTCGAACTGCTTCGTACCGGACAGTATCGACCGCGCCTCGCTGCCGATCATTCATTGCGGAATCCAGATGGGAGCGGCGCTGAACAGATGGTCAACGATACCTATCTGGTACGCGAGGAACAGGCCAAAGCCGAAACTCAGGAGTCCCGAGCCAGTGACGAGGCTTTGATGGATCCAGAGCGCTCGCCGCGACACGACCATGAACGGCGTGGCGATTGCGGTTGTGATGAGCCCCATTCCGATAATCGTACCGACGCAGAAAATCGCGAGGTAGAGCGTCGCCCATAGCGGTTGCGGAATCGCGCTCAGGACCAGCAACGCTATCGCGGCGCTGCCGGCGAGTCCATGGACGAGGCCGACTGCGAACGATCTGAGCAGCGGACGGCGCGCGGCGAACGGCGGCAACTCTTCAGCGGGGATTCGATGATCGTCATGCATCGCGTCGTCGGCAACTTCGTGAGCATGAACGTGAACGTGTGGATGCAGGTGCACGGCGCCGTCGTGAGCGTGAGCGTGCGCATGGACGACCAAGCCTTCCTGCTCCGATGAACTCGCGCGCATCCGGGTCGCCGCTTTGCGAATCAAGCTTGCTGCTGCGCCGACGCCGAGCATAATCAGCACGACCGCGACCGCGAATTCCATTGCCAGTCCGAGCCGAACCGGGATCGCAATTTTGAAAACTATGATGGCGGCGCCCACCAGCAGCACGGTCAGCGTGTGGCCGAGTCCCCATACGACACCGATCCTGGCCGCAACGACCAGGCGGCGTTCGCGGCTCAGAATGGTGGTGACCGCGATCACGTGATCGGGATCGGTAGCGTGGCGCATCCCGAGTAGCAGTCCGAGGAGCGCGATTGCCAGCGGCGCGGCATTGGCAGGGATCATCTGGTTGGTTCCTTCAGCGGCTCAGGCCAATCGACACTACACACAATTTTTTCCTGGGCGAAGTGCAACGACGACCGCCGTGCGGCGTCCCGCCGCGAAGATCAGATTGCGACTGGCGCGATTCTGACCGATCGGAAATAAGCGAAAAGAGCAATTTCGTACCATGCGTGGTGGTTTGGGACGGCTCCGCTACCATCGGTAGTTTCGTTCCGTCAAAATTAATTTTCGCTGCAAGCAGTGGTCGCCCGATGGCGGGCGAGCCGGGCGAGCACAGGGCATCTGGCGGTTGACCATAGCGAATGCATAGCAGGTCAAATCGGCTGGCGGCAGGCTGAACTAGTTCAGCCGTTGCGACGGCAGCGCAGTGTTTCACGCTGCGGCTCAGGATGACGACGTTGGCGTCGGCGTTGCTCGCTTCGGTCATCCCCAAACCAGGCTCGATAGCCGGACTCAAGGAGTCACGGGGATTTGCGCGCCGGTTCAGTCTGATCGAAACTGAACCAGTGCCCGATTATGACGCGATCCGCAGCGTGCGAATCGGATTTGGTGGAGGCGGGGGGAATTGAACCCCCGTCCGAAGGCCTTCCGGCGACGGCCACTACACGCTTAGTCTGCGAATTTTAGCTCGCGTCCGAAACGCCCACAGACGGGCTTTCCTGACGCCAGCCGGCTGAATTTTCGGGACGCCGCCCAGCCGGTGAACTGCGGTTCCCTAGCCCACTAAATGACGCCCCGACCCGCTGCCATGGGCGAGCAGCGGCGGGACGCTAGCGGCCCTTAGGCCGCCAGAGCGTAACCGTTATTGTCTGCGGGTAAATTTCGCAGTCTGCCAGTTTTACGGGTCGACAGCACCCGGCGTGCGACCATGGCCATATTGTCTTCGTCGAATCCAGTTCGCCCCCACAGATAGTGGGTTTTCGATACGAGGCCAGTCGAAACGGTTACATATTCAATCTAAGGATCGAGCGCCGCCTTCGCAACCATGCCTGCTTGCCCCCTTATCTGCGTCGGCGCCTGCGGATAGACTCGCCCTGCAATGGCGCGCGACACCCGCAACGGCAAACCGCCTGGCGACGGATTCGAACTGGTCGCTGAAAACCGCAAGGCGCGGCACGATTTCTTCATCGAGGAGACGCTCGAGGCCGGCTTGGCGCTCACCGGCACGGAAGTCAAATCGCTGCGGGCGCATCGCGCAAATCTGCGCGACAGTTACGCGCGCATCAAAAACGGCGAGGCGTTCCTCGAGAGCGTCCATATCGGCGCCTACGCTCCCGCGGGCCAATTCAGCCACAAGGAAACTCGCGCGCGAAAACTCCTGATGCATCGCCGCGAGATCGATCGCCTGTGGGGCCGCGTGCGCGAGAAGGGCTATTCGATCGTCCCGCTGAAACTATACTTCAAAAACGGCCGTGCCAAGGTTGAGCTGGGACTCGCCAAGGGCAAGCACTCCTACGATAAACGCGCCGAGATCGCGCGCAAGACCTCCGAGCGCGAAATCGAGCGCGCGCTGAAAGGACGCAACCGCTAGCGCGCGGCCTCGCTCGCCGCGAGTTGGCGAAATTCCGCAATCAGGCTCTGGAAGCCGGCGACGCTCGCCGACAGTTCCGCTGCCGTAGTGCCGACGCTTCCCAGCACGCTCGCCGCGGTGTCGTGAAATCGCGCCGGCTTGATTGCGAATCGCCGCGATTCGGCTAACGCGCCTTTCTCATTGAGAAAAAATCTGCGATTCAGCGCGTACAGTACAATCGTCATGAAGCCCGCCGCACGAAACAGGCATCCCGCGACGTACATCACGTCCGCGCGCTCGGCCGGTTTCGCGGCGATCGAAATTTCGAATTCCGCGTCAAACAGATGCCTGGCTACGGCGGCGGTTCGAAATTTTTCAGGATATTCGCGGACCTTGGACTTGAGTCCGCCGATCGCACCCGCCGGATCGAAAAGCGGACGGCAGACGTGAACCTCGCCCGCGTAAATCTGCATGTGAAATCCCAGCGGATGGCCGAGTTGATAAATGCTGCGCGGGCGCCCGGCGATGCATTCCTCGATCGCCTCGCGCACCGCGCCAATTTCACGGTAAAGAAAATCCACGTGATGGCCCCGAATTTCGAGCCATCCGCCGCCGTTCACCGCGGGTCCCCATTCACCGAACGAAGTCACCAATCCATCGCTATGACGATCGTCGAGTTCCCGCGCAGCCGCTCCCAGAGCTGCCGTCGAGAATGGATTCGCGCCATCGTAATAAATCCCAAGATCGACATCTGAGCGTTCGTCGGCAGTACCGCGCGCGCGCGATCCGCCAAGCACGATCGCCAGGACGCCCTCGATCTTTGCGACGCGGCCCACGACATGACTGAGTATTTCTTCGATTTCGCGCGGGTCAGCCATCCGCCGAGCTTAAGTCGCCCGTCCTAATCGAGCAACGACGATGCAGTTCGCGACTTCGGTGCTAGCTGAGGGCGGACGTGTCGGTGCCCACCGCACCCAGCAAAGCCTGCAGTCTTGCGATGCGCCTGCCCAGCGGAGGATGCGTCGAAAACAGGTTGGCAAAGAATCCTTCGCTGTCTTCGCGGATTCCTTCGCGAGGATTGACGATGAACAGATGCGCGGTGCCTGCGGTGCCCTGTTTTAGCGGCGACTCGACTTTCGCGATGTGCTCCAGTGCGCGCAGCAGCGCGCGCGGGTTGCGCGTGAACTCAACCGACGACGCATCCGCGAGGTATTCGCGCTGCCGCGACACCGCCATCGCAAGCAATTGCGAGAAGATCGGCGCTACCGCAGCCAGCACGATCACCGCGATCGTGATCAGTCCCGCCGCCTGATTGTCGCGATCGTTACTGCTCCTGCCGCGCGCGCCGAATCCGCCGAAGAACATCCAGCGGTAAACGAAATCCGAAAGCATCGCGATTCCACCGACCATCACCGCGATCATCATCATCGTGCGGATGTCGTAGTCGGCGACGTGCGACATCTCGTGCCCGATCACTCCCTGCAACTCTTCCCGATCCATCTGATCGACTAGTCCCTGGGTGACGCAAATCACCGAATGCGCCGGGTCGCGCCCGGTCGCGAACGCATTCGGCGACGGATCGTCGATGAGATACGGCTTGGGGACGGGCATCCGCGCCGCGGTCGCCATTTCGTTGATCACGTCGAGCACCGTCTGATGCTTCGGCGTGTCGGGCGTGAGCGGGCGCGCGTGAACCGAGAGCAGCACCAGGGACGCGCCGCTGTAATATGACACTATCGATTGCATGCCGGCGAAGACCAGCGCGGCAATCGTCAGCATCGGGAAGCCGATCAGATGTCCATCGACAATCGCAACGTCGCGTGCCGCAAAATCAAGGCCAAGCCCAAGCGCTCCGAACAGCGCCATGAACGCGACGACCAGCATCGCGGTCTCGCGGCGATTGGTCGCTTCGAGACCCCTGAAGTTGCTTGATGCCATCGAGCATGCCCGCCCGCGACGCGTGAGCTCAGGCGCGCGGCGGCGTCATCGAAAGGTCAACCTTGGGGACAGCCTGCTCTTCCGGAGCGCCTTTGAAGTATTCCGCGGCCTTGAAACCGAAATTGCTGGCGATGAGATTCGTCGGGAAGGTTTGGATGCGCGTGTTCAGATCGAGCACGACGTCGTTGTACGCCTGTCGCGCGAACGCGATTTGATTTTCCGTGGTCGTCAGCTCTTCCTGAAGTTTGAGCACGTTCTCGTCGGCCTTTAACTGCGGATAGTTCTCCATCACCGCCAGCATTTTACCCAGCCCGGTAGTGATCTGGGTCTCCGCCGCCATGCGCGAGGCCTGGTCCGGCGCGCTGACAGCCTTGGCGCGCGCCTCGACGACCTGCGTGAGCGTGTCGCGCTCGAACTGCATATAGCCTTTGACGGCTTCGATGAGATTGGGAATTAGGTCATGACGGCGTTTCAGTTGTACATCGATCTGCCGCCAGGAATTATCTACTTGGTTGCGCAGACTGACTAATCGATTGTATGCAAAGACTACCCACGCGACGATAGCCACTACGATAATCGGAAACACCATCTACGATTCCTCCGTTGAGAGGTCGGCCCGAGTACGCCTTTCGCGCGAATCGCCTTGCGTCCCACAATCTCAAGCTAAGTAGGACGGACTCGCATTCGTCAAAGCAAAGCGCGGCGGTGCCGCTGCTCGGCGGCCGCATTACCCGGAGTTCTTTCAGCCTATCCTTGAGCTTCATTCCTTGTGGTCTGCCCTCATCGCCTTAAGAATGTTTTCGGGCCGAAGAGGGTTCTCCTTCTCGAGCTTCGTACGTTGTGCTTCCAGTCGGTTGACGAGACGGATCACTTCGGGCAGACGCTCAGCGTCGTTTTTGGAGAACCTCTTCGCCTTCAGCTTCGCGATCAGAGCTGAACGTTCTCGGCAGAGTTGGTCAAGCTCCAGAAGGAGTCTCTGATATTGATCGAGATTCTCCCTTGTCATCCACCACGTGTGGGACATCACCCCGCAACCTCCGTCGCGGCCTCGTCTCGGCCCGGAGCCGCCCAACGCAGGAGAGGTGCTACGCGCGTGCGGCACCCGGCCCGACCGTCATGCTCTTGGCGAGCATCACAACCTGTAATCGCTCGATAACTCTTGAATCGGTGATGCCGAGCAGTTTGCGCCCGCCCCTGAATTCCGCCATGAAGATACCTCGTCCTACAGTATTTGCCTGCGCGCCCGCCGCCGCGCCGAGGGCGCCGAAGAGAATATCACCGACTATTGCCCCGGCGATGGCTGCTCCCGCACTCGGTGTTCTCTCCGTGACGATTTCCAGCTTGGTTAACTCGTGGAGCGGAATTGAACCTTCCGCATCGTGTAGCGCTGACCTGCGGCTAGACAGCCAGAGTCCTTTATACTTTGGATCGGCCCAGCCGGATAAATTAGAAAATGTTCTCGTTTTGTGAGCCGACAAGAGGAACAGCCGAGATCCCTTGGGGAAATCTCCGGCTTGCACGTCAATCATGCCGTGCCGTATGGGTTTCGGATTTAATATTCGAAACACAATCCACCCTATAATCGACCCCCATAGAAGAATACTAAGAATACCATGAACAATATCCATTTAATTTCAAAACCCCCCTGCTGTGCCAGCCGGCGCTATCCGATCCCGCCGTAGGTCCTGCGCTGGGCCAACCGGTATTTCCGCGCCGATTTCCAAAGGCACCTCTCGGTCCCCCCTCTGCTCGCCGTCAGTCTGGGAGCTGTCACCGCGCGGAGGCTATCCCGTCGGTACTTTGGGAATCTTATCAAATTGGTAGGCGACCTGGAAAACGGAAAATCCGGGTTAAATGGCGTTGTCTCTCCAAGTCGAGACGAAGCAAAAGAGCGCAATCGGGAACTGCTTAGCCGGAATTCCCATCTTGAATCCTGATTCGGACTGGCACGGGCACTAGGCGGTCTGCAAACGGGAAGTTCAAACTCGCTTTTGAGTCCAAGGGACTTTCCACGGCCCCACAGCCAGCCCGTTCCGCCTCGCGTTGGCGCGAAACACCCAAACCATACTAATGGCCGCTGCTCCGCTGCCCGGCGGACTGCATCATCAATGCGTTAGGATCTAATTTTCGCTCAGGACAGGTCTCCGCTGCGGGCCAGCGCCGCGCGAATGAAACGCGAGCGGACCTGCTCTCGGGCGAGTATCCGCTGCGCCGGCGGCAGCGCCTGCAGCGTGCGGAAGACCGCGTTGAGGAAACGTGCGCCGCGCCCGGCCCCCTCGTCGAAGAGGAGCTGCGCGAGCCGGCCGCGCTCGATCACCATGCGCAGCGTGCGCTCGAGCGTGTCCCGCGGGATGTAGGGCGGCTTCCCATCGCGCTGCATGCGCATCGCATGCTTGCGGCAGGCGTCGGCGCACAGACCGCAGCCGATACATCGATCGTCGTCGACGAGCGGGTGCAGCTCATTGGTGCGCCGCGCCTGGCTGCGCTCGGGACGCATCGTGATCGCGCCGACCGGGCACGCCCGCGCACATCGCGAGCATCCGGCGCACTTGTCGGGATCGGAGTGCGGCTTAAAGCCGCTGGGGTTTACGCCCGACAGGTCGTACCGGTTGATCGACTGAAGCTGGGTGCAGCAGCATGCGCAGCAACTGCAGATGTAGGTCGGCTGCTGGAGGACGTTGTCGGCGATATGGACCAGTCCGCGGGCGCGCGCGGCGGCGAGCAGGTCGAGCGCCTCCGAACGCCCGATGGCGCGGCCGAAGTTGCGGCGGATGACGAAGTCCGCGCCGGCGTTGAGCGACATGCAGGTCTCCTGCGGCGCGTCGCAGGCTTTGTCGAGATGTTCGGCCTTGTGGCGGCAGTAGCAGAGCGACACGGAGCGGGATTGCGCGGCGGAAACGATCGCGGTCGCGCGCTCATAGTCCAGCACCTCGGGGACGTCGTCATCGAGACCCGACTCGTGGACCAGCGCGCGCCCAATCACGGTCTCTTCGCCAAAGACCTCGCGCACGAACGTGTCATCGCCGTGAATGTAGGCGTCGAGCGCCTCGGCCATGCGCTTTTTCGGGATCGAGTCCTTCGCGCGCATCATCGAGAACTCGAAGAACCCGGCCATCGGCGGCGCCAGCACGTACTTGGTGTCGCCGGTCTCGGGATGGACGAGGTCGAGCACCACGCCGCGGTCACAGAGCGCATCCAGGCGCGGCTTGAGCGCCTGGGGGGCGAGGTTGAGACGCTTGGCAATCCCGTCAAGCCCGGTGGGCATGACCGGCAGCCGCGAGGCGAGGTCCGCCTCCTCGGGGCTGTACAGGATCTCGAGGATTTCCTTCCAGCCATTCCAAGCGCGCGGGTCGCGCGGCTCCGGGAGCGCGGCCTGGGTAGCCTCCAGGCGGCGCACGAACGCGCGGTACTCCTGCTTAAGATGGCCTAGGTGCCCCATCCGAACCTCCCGTCAGACCGTTAAACCGGGATTTCCATTTTGACTCCCCGATTCCAACTCGCCGTATAGACCCAATGGCCTCGCGCTACAAGGCTTTAGCCGATTTTGGTCCATGGTGTTTCCAGCGGCGCCGGGAGGGGCCGGTTTGGCGGCCTTCGAGACGGTCGCAATCTCTTGCGCGAATCGCGCCGCCATCTTGCTATCGCCGTTGCGTTCGGCAATTTTCATACCCTCATTCAGCGCTTTGAGCGCTTGTGGAATCTCCTCCCTTGCCGAGAAACACACCAACCTTTCGAAAGATGCGGGCGTAGAGCGCTCCTTTCTCGGCGGCATTCATGACGGCGAATGCAAGCAACGAAAACGAAACTCGCGACACGATTCTGGACGGACGTATCGCGCTGATCCAGCCCAGGCACGGTTACCGCTTCTCGGTCGAGGCGATTTTGCTCGGCCGCTTTGCGCGCGCGAGTACGCGCGAGCGAGTGCTTGAGTTGGGTGCGGGATGCGGCGTCGTATCGATCATGATAGCCGCTCTTTATCGGCCGCGCCAAGTCGTTGCGATCGAGATCCAGCCTCCCTTGGCGGCGATGATCGCCCGTAGTGCCGCGATTAACGGCCTCGCGTCGGTGAACGCGGTTTGTGCCGACCTTCGGAGCAAAAGAATTGCCGGAGTCGAGTCCGCGAGTTTCGACCTGGTCGTCGCGAATCCTCCCTATCGCGCAGCCGCGGCCGGCCGCGAAAATCCCGACCACGGGCGCCGCTTGGCGCGCGGCGAGAGTACCGCCGTGCTGGGAGATTTCGTCGCGGCGGCGCGTCGCTACGCGCGCCGCGGCGGGCGCGTTGCGTTCGTCTTCACCGCACGAAGAAGCGCCGAGCTGATTTCCGCGATGCGCTCGAATCAACTCGAGCCCAAGCGGATCCGGTTCGTGCATCCGCGGATTGCGGCGCCGGCGTCGGTGATGTTGGTCGAGGCCCGTGCCGGCGGCGGAATCGAAGTAACTATCGAGCCGCCGTTGATTCTCTACGAACGTCCGGGGATATACACCAGCGAAGCGCGCGCAATACTCAGTTCGGCCTGACTGAGTAATAGTATATTCGAAATTGTACTATTACTTCGCCGTCAGGAAGTCGCTCGCTTGATCCGCGGCGTAGCCGGGCTTTTCCATCGGCAAGAAATGGCCCGCGTCCGCCACATCGATCACGCGTCCATTCTTGAGCTGCTTCGCGACCTTTCCGGACAACGCCACGCCGGGCGAATCGCCGCGCGCGCCGAACATTATCAACAGCGGCGCCGTGCAGCGGATAATTCGCCCGAGCCCGTCGAAATCGCGCGATGTCTCGTAGAATTTTGCCTCGACCTCGGGCGCGCACTTGAGTTCGCGCCTGCCATCGCTGGTCGGGCGCGTACCGAACCGGCAATAGTCGCGGAGAATATCCTTCTGCCAGGTGCTATAGGGCGGCTTGTTTTCGAAGCTCGAGAACATCGCCTCGACGCTGTCGAAAATGCGCCTGCGTTTCAGCGTCCGCTCGATGAACGGATTGCGCCATCCGAGTTCCGGCGCGGTCGCCGACTCGAAGATGACCGGCTCGATCAGGACTGCGCGTGAGATCAGGTCCGGGCGCTCGCAAGCAAGCGAGCCGATCGCCGTCGCGCCGGCAGAATGGCCGACCGCCCGGACACCAGACCAGCCCATCGCAGTTATAAACCCTTCGAGGTCCCGCATCGTCGAGTCCCAGCTATAGTCGCCGTCGGATGGCGCCGAACTGTCGCCGTGGCCGCGCTGATCGTAGGTGTACACATGACCGATCGCGCGCAGCGGCTCTGCGAGCGGCCGGTAGATGCGGCCGAGAAATCCGGTCGCGTGCAGGATCACGATTGGCGCGCCGTCGCCGCCCCAGTCCAGCGTATGCATCCGGATGCCGTTGACGTTCACGAAGCTCGACGCCGGTTCACTGAGGTTCGAGTCGATGCCGTTGGGTTCGATGTTTGTCACCCCTCAAGGTTGCGAGGAACTACACTCGCGAAGGATTCAGTATTCACTGATCGGCCTTGTTCTCGGTCGCCGCCGACTCCCGATCGACAGCTTTGGCTTCGGGAGAGCGGATGTCTTCGAGTGTAATCGTCTTGAACAGGTCGTTGCGCACGGCGCCCATCTTCGCCAGCACGCGGTCGACGCGCGGATCGCCGCCGCCGGCGCCCCGATCGAACTCGACGGATTTGAGCGCGTCCGCCAGCACCACCGTCGAAGACTCGCGCGCCAGAAACAGCCCCTGATTCAGCGGACCGGCGCTCGAATCAGCCTCGATTACAAAGCCTCCCGCCTTGAGCCCGTCGAGAATCGGGATAATTGCGGCTTCCGATACGAACAGTTCGCGGGCGAGCGTCCACGACGTGACTTCGTCACCGCCGTGATAGGCGCGATCCGCCAGGCGGATCAGGATGTGCATCGTCGCTGCATACAGAAAATCCGGCGACATCGGCCCCAGCATCGGTGGCAGGTCACCGCGTTGCACCGCCGCGGTCAGTTCGGCGCCGAACAGAATCACCGCCCACGCGATGTAGATCCAGACCAGGAAAATCGGCAGCGTCGCCATCGCGCCGTAGATTGCCCGATAGTTGGCGACACCCACCTGGAAGCGCACGTATCCCCACTGCGCGAGCTGAAACAGCACCGCGGTCACAAACGAACCGATCAGCGCGGGAACATATTTGACTTTGGTGTAGGGGAAAAAGACGAACAGGAAAAAGAATCCGGCCCACACGAACAAGTACGGCAGTAGTTGGGTGATAAATGGAAAGTGCGAAATCCGCACCGAGAAAACCGCGGTCACGCCGAGCGCCGCCACGATCAGGAACGGCACCGTGAACAGCACGCTCAAGTAGTCGGAGAACTTGCGAAAATAACTGCGGCTCTGCGGCACGTTGAAGATCGTGTTGAGCGCCTGCTCGACCGTGCCCATCGTGGAAATAACCGTGATGAGCAGAAACGCGCCGCCCGCCGAACCCAATGCTGCCGCGTTTACGTTCTCGACGTAGCCCATCAACTGCGACGACGATGGGCCGAGTCCCAGGTATTGCTCGACCAGTGGACGCAATCGTTGCGCGCCGCCGAATCCTTTAACCGCGGAAAATGCGAGCGCAAGAATTGGTACGATCGACAGCGCGACCGTGAAAGTCAGCGCGGACGCGCGCAGCAGATCGTTGTTGCTGATGAATCCTTCGACCGCGTGGTTCAGGACGTGCCAGACGTGAAGCGCGGTTGTATGGCGCGATACCCTGGTTTTGAGGTCTAGCCTCTTGCTCTCGAGCCAGCTGGGGGTGCGCCGCGTCACGTCTGTTTACAGGATTGCGCCGCCGCCGATTTGCCCGCACTTCACGAATCGATTGTCAGGGCATGACTTGCGCGATGTCAAGCATACGGCCGCGCGGCGCGTTGCGCGCCCATGCGCTTTGCGATTAGCTCATCGTTCATGGCTCGGCTGGCAGCGCACGGAAAATACCTCCTCGACGGCGCGCAAAAATTCTACCTTCGCGGCGTTTCGTACGGGCCGTTTGCTGCGAATTCCCGCGGCGAAAGGTATCCCGAGCCCGAGCGCGCGGCAGCCGACTTCGCCCTGATGAACAGGCTGGGCGCCAATCTGATTCGTCTCTACGTTCCACCACCGCCGTGGATGGTCGAGGAGGCGCAGAAGGCCGGACTGCGCATGATGCTCGGCATCCCGTGGCCGTTTCACATGGCGTTTTTGGATTCGCCCGACATGATGCGCGAAATCCGCGACACGATCCGCAAGACGGTTCTCGACACGCGCGAATTCGGCGAGACCATCGCAGCCTACAGCATCGGCAACGAGATTCGATCGGATATCGTGCGCTGGCACGGGCCGCGCGCCGTCAGCCGCTTTCTCGCCGAACTCCGCGACCTCGGAAAGCAGATCGATCCCGGCGCGCTTTTCACCTATTCGAACTATCCCTCAGCCGAGTATCTCGATCTGAGTTTTCTCGATTTCATTTCGTTCAATGTGTATCTGCATCGCGAGGAAGACTTCCGCCGCTACCTGACTCATCTGATGGGACAAGCCGGCGAGCTGCCGCTGGTGCTCAGCGAAACCGGCATGGATACGGTTCGCGAAGGCGAAGATCATCAGGCCGAACTCCTTTCATGGCAGTGCCGTGCGGCATTCGAGCTAGGATTGTCCGGCTTCATCGTGTTCGCGTTCACCGACGAATGGCACACCGGCGGCGCCGAGATTACCGACTGGGCATTTGGACTGACCCGCCGCGATCGCTCGCCCAAACTCGCCTTCGATGCGGTCGCTAAAGTTTTCGGCGACAATCTGCCGCCACCGCTTGCGGCCGCTCCCAAAGCGACCGTGGTGGTGGCCGCCTACAACGCGGCGTCGACGCTTGGCGAATGTCTCTCCTCGATTCGCGAGCTCAACTATCCAGACTACGAAACAATCGTCATCGATGACGGATCGACCGATTCGACTTCTGAAATCGCCAGCCGCGCCGGAGTCCGCGCGATTCGCATCGAGCACAATGGTCTCGCCGCCGCGCGCAACGCAGGCGTCGGCGCCGCATCCAACGAAAGCGAAATCGTCGCGTTCATCGATGCCGACGCGCGTGCCGATCGCGACTGGCTGTATCATCTGGTCGAGACGATCGAGCGCCGCGATGCGGCCGCGGCGGCCGGCCCGAATTTCGCCCCCGCTCCCGCATCTGCTCGCGCCACCGCGATGGCAGCGGCGCCCGGACTGCCGCGCGAGGTGCGTGCCGGCGACGATCGCCTCGCGCAACTGTGCGGATGCAACATGGCGATTACCAAAGCCGCGCTGCTGAAGGTCGGTGGCTTCGATCCGATGTTTACCACCGCCGGCGACGACGTGGATCTTTCCTGGCGCCTTGCGGCGTCGGCTGAAACGCTCGCGTACGCTCCCGGAGCAGTCGTGATTCACGAGCGGCGTGCGACTCTCTCCGCTTATCTGCGCCAGCAACGCGGCTACGGCGCCGGCGAAGGCTTGCTGCTGCGCAAATATCCGCTGCGGATCGCAGGCCAGGACGGGATCTACGCGGGGCCGTCATGGATCGGCTCGATCTTCGGCGGCGCGCGCGTCTATTACGGCGCTTTCGGCCGCGGCCTTTTTCAGACCGTGTATTCGGCGGGCAGCTCGCACGCCGACTTGCCGCTGACCATTCAATGGGTCGGGTTGTCGCTGATTTTTCTGGTGCTCGGCGAGTTCAATCGGCTGCTGGGCGTGCTCGGCGCCGGTGGGATCGCGCTCTCGATGCTGGCCGCGGCGGCGGCCGCAGCGTCTGCCCCCTTGCCGCGCGCGCATCGCGGCCCGGCCGCGCGAATCTATCTCTGGATCGTCAATCTGCTCGGCCCTGCCGTTCGCAGTCTTGCGCGCGAGCGCGTCAAATGGCGATTCGAGCCCGCGACTGCCGGCGGAGATTACAATGGTCCGGTTAAATTAAACGACCAGGTCGAGTTCGCTATGTCAGACGGCGCCGTGCGAATCGATTCCGCGACGATACTTGCCGCCATCCGCGAAGCATTGGTTCGCCGCGGCGTTGCAGTGGCCGAGACCGACGGCTTCCAGTCCTACGATCTCGAGATCGTCGTTGCACCGATGATTCGCGTGCCGATAAACGCATTGCTCCAGAGCGACGGGAGCATCGTGCTGCTCTGGCGTCTTCGATCGGCGCCGCGCCGGGCGCTGATCGCCGCGGCGATCACGCTGCTGGTTTTGTTGGCCGCGGGATCCTCAGTGCGTGAGGGAATCGGCGGCGTAATATGCGCCGCAATCGCAGTCGGGCTGTTGGCGATCGATCGCGCGCGGCGTATTCCCGCGATCATCAAAGTCTGCGCCGCCGAAGTAGCTGGATCGCTTGGAATCTCAATGGCAAAGCGCTCGGAAGGCGAAACGTGATGCGCACGCTGGAACTTTACGGCCACGTTATTCGCAGGATGCGTCCGCATCTGGGCCGTCTCGCGATCGCAATCGGCGGTGTGCTGCTTGCCTCGGCAACCGAGGTGCTCAAGCCGTGGCCGCTCAAGATTGTGATCGACAACGTGCTGCGCGGCGTGCCGATGGTGAGCAAATGGATTCCGCCGATGCCGCGCGGCGAGCTGCTGGCGGCCGCGTGCGTCAGCCTCGTCATCTTGTACGCGCTGCTCGGCCTGCTCAACGTCATGACGAACTACGTCACCGTTTCGATCGGCCAGCGGATGGTCAACGAGCTGCGCGCGCGCCTGTTCGATCACTTGCAAAGCCTTTCGCTGTCGTTCCATCGCCGGCGTGAAGTCGGCGACCTGATGGTGCGCATCACCTACGACACCTACTCGATTCAGACGATCGCCATGAACGGATTCTTCCCGGTGTTGTCGTCGCTGATTCTGCTGGGTGGGATGTTCGTTGTGATGATCAGGATGGACGCGACGCTGACGCTCGTGGCGCTCGCGATAGTACCGCTCCTGATTCTGTTGATCATGTCAATTAGCGGTCGCATCGACGAGATCGCGGGCGGCGCGCGAATCAAGGAAAGCCGCCTGTTCACCGTCGCGCAGAGCGCGCTCGCCGCGATTCACGTTGTGCAGGCCTTCACGCGAGAGGGCGAGTCGTACCGCGAGTTCGTCGAGTCGAGCAGCGAGAGTCTGGAGGCGACCCTGCGCCTGTACACTCTGCAAACGATTTACGCCGGCGCGGTCGGCGTGTTGATCGCGTGCGGCACGGCGATCGTGATTTACCTCGGCGCGCGGCACGTCCTCGACGGGCGGCTCACGATCGGCGACCTGATCGTTTTCACGACTTACCTCGCCTCGCTCTACGGTCCAGTGAACCAGATTTCCCAAACCTACGGACAGATCGAAGGCGCGAAGGCGGGACTCAGGCGATGCCTCGAATTGCTCGCAATCGATCCCGAAATCAAGGACCGGGCGGGCGCAAAGTCGCTTGGCCGCGCGCGCGGCGAGATCGAATTCGACAATGTCGTGTTCGGCTACGACCCAGGGCGGACCGTGCTCAAGGGGATCAGCTTCAAGGCTGCGCCGGGCGAGACCATCGCGATCGTCGGTCCGAGCGGCTCCGGAAAAACCACAATGGCCAGCCTGCTCGCGCGCTTTTACGAACCACAGAGCGGCGCGATCAAGATTGACGGCAGCGATACCCGCTACCTCACGCTCGATTCGATCCGCGGCAACATCGCGATGGTCCTGCAGCCGCCGCTCGTGCTCGGCGACACGATGCGCGTCAACGTCGCGTTCGGAAAGCCGGCGGTTGACGACGCGAAAGTGCTCTGCGCGATCGAAATGGCGCGGCTCGGAGCCGTGCTCGCCAAGTTGCCGGCCGGCCTGAACGAAGTCTTGGGGCAGGGCGGACACAGCCTTTCCCAAGGGGAGGCGCAGCGCGTAACGATCGCGCGCGCGTTGCTGAAGGACGCCCCGATTTTAATCATGGATGAACCGACCAGCGCGCTGGATTCTGAAACCGAATCGATGGTGCTCGCCGCGGTGCGCGAGGCGATGCGCGGACGGACCACGCTGGTGATCGCGCACCGGCTCTCGACGGTTCAGAACGCCGATCGAATACTCGTGCTGCGCGATGGGGTAATTGCCGAGCAGGGAACCTTCAACGAGTTACTGGCTCGAGGCGGTTTCTTCAGCTACCTCTACAACATTCAGGCGTGGAGCCGCGAAGCCGCCGGCTGAAGGCGCCGCGCATTTACCGAGAAGATAGATGCTTACAATTGGTCTCACTGGTGGAATCGGTTCGGGCAAGAGCACCGTCGCGAAGATCCTCGGCGAATTCGGTGCGCCGATCCTCGACGCCGACAAAATCGCGCACACCACTTACGCTCCCGGCGCTTCCGCCAACGCCGCCGTCATCGAGGCCTTCGGCGGGAACATCGCCGCTCCCGATCGCACGATCGATCGCAAGAAACTCGGCGCCATCGTGTTTGGAAAACCCGAGCAACTTAAGAAACTGACGTCGATCGTATGGCCCGCCACGTACGAGAGCATCCGCCGCAACGTCGCCGAATTGCGCGCGAGCGGTACGAAGATGCCGATCGTTGTCGAAGCTGCGATTCTGATCGAGGCAAATTGGCAACCGCTGTTTGACGAAATCTGGCTGGTGCGCGCCTCGCGCGAGCAAGTGGTCGCCCGAATCGAGCGCCAACGCGGGCTGAAACCGGCTGAAACCGAGGCGCGAATCCGCGCGCAGTTGCCCGACGAGCAACGCGCGAAGCATGCCAGCCTCGTGATCGAAAACAATGGATCGCTCGACGAGTTGCGCAACCTGCTGAAATCGGTGTGGTCCGATGCGCTCAAGCGAAACGGTTAGGCACGAAGCGCCGCCAGCACCGCGAACGTAACGACTTCAACCAGCGCACATCCGCCCGCCAGCATGTAACCCGAGGCCCCGCCCATGCGGCGACTGAGCACCAGACGCATCGCAAGAATGGTCAGCGCCAGCGCAACGATCACCGCCAGCCCGAGGTTTTGATACAGCCCCATCGTGAGTCCCAGCGCGACCGCGCTGGAGACAGAAAACTCGCGAAACGAAATACCGCCTTCATACGGGATGCCGAGGCCCCAATGCTCCAGCGGTTTCAGCCCGTAGCCGATCGGAACGATCGCCCATCGCGACAGCATCATCGCCATTACAATCGCCGCCGCCCGTCCCGCGTCGTCGGTGATTCGCGACAAGCACCAAATCTCGAATGCGAACGCTACGATCGATGCGCCCGCGCCGACCGGTCCGATTCGCGCCAGTCCGGTCGAGGCTGGCCGTGTGCCGCGCCGAAGCACTTCCACCGTGTCTGCTACTGCGCGATTTGCCAGCCCCAGCGACAGCCCCGCTGCTATTATCAGCACGACGAACGAGCGTCCGACCGGTCCGGATACCAAGCCGGCGGTTCGATCGGCAATCGCGAGAATTACGCCGAGGACGAATCCGACAATCGGGAAATAGACCATCGCGCGCGAGCGCTGCGCGGCGGTGCCCTGCGATCTTTCGTCGAGGATTGGCCACAGTGTCAGCGTCGCGGCTGCCAGCACGGCTTCGAACAGCAGTTCGCGCGCACTTCGAAGACTCGTATCGCTCGCCGATTCCATCGCGACCCCGGTTGAATATACGAAATCTGACTAATCACTCTCCCCGTAACCTGTTCTAACAGGGACGAAGTTCCGCATCTTTTCTTATCTAGATACTAAGGTGCAGCGGTTACCCCTGGCCGTGGCGACGGCAGCGCAGTATTAAGCCGTTGGCAGGGGCCGCGCCCGCCAACGGCGGGCGGCCTTAACATTGGGTGCAGGGGTCACCCCTGCCTAGCGCTTCTCGAACTGTTTGTCGCCGAACAGTATCTCCCACGTTTTTTTGTCATGGGCCGGTTGATTCGCCTTTGCCGCCGCGCGCATCTTTTCAACGACGTCGCTCATGACGGCGAAGCCACGCTGGGTCGCCGGCCGCGCGCGCAACTCGTCGTACCATTTCTTCAGGTTCGGAAAATCTTCGAGCTCCTGTCCCTGCATCGAATGCGGCACCAGCCACGGGTAGGTCGCGATATCGGCGATCGAGTAATCGCCCGCCAGGTACTTCGCTTCGCCCAAGCGCTTGTCGATCACTGCGTAAATGCGCTTGGCTTCGTTGGTGTAACGGTTGATCGCGTACTCGAGTTTCTCGGGCGCGTAGCGGCGGAAGTGATGCGCCTGGCCGAGCATCGGGCCGACGCTTGCCATCTGAAACATCAGCCACTCGATCACGTTGTACTTTCCGCGCGTGTCCGACGGCATCAACTGTCCGGTCTTCTCGGCGAGATACATCAGAATCGCGCCCGACTCGAAAATCGAAATCGGCTTTCCGCCGGGACCGTCGGGATCGGTGATCGCAGGCATTTTGTTGTTCGGGCTGATTTTCAGGAACTCGGGCTTGAACTGGTCGCCCGCGCCGATATTGACCGGGATCACATTGTACTTGAGGCCGACTTCCTCGAGCATCCAGGTGATCTTGTAGCCATTGGGGGTCGGCCAGAAATATACGTCGATCATCTGCAACTCCTTGTACGATTACTCGGATCGCGCTCGTTTCATATTGCAACTTTGATCAGACCGGCGCGCGACGCAAACCGAGAACGCAGCTAGCGCGGCACGAGCTCCAATTCAGCCTCGGCCGACGACTGCGCGTGGGTATAACTCGGATCGAGCGCATGATACTCGCCGCGGCTCCAGGGGCCGATCATATCGTCGTAGTGATGCGACGCCGGGTGATCCGATTCGCCGCTGTGATTCATTCCGAGCGTGCCTTGGGGATTGGCAAGGTCTGTTATGAACCGGTACGACGAAATCTGCTTGACCTTGAACTGCGCCGACTCATCGCCCAAATCGAACCACGAGTTGTTTACCGTATGCCGTCCGCCTTCCGTCGGGTACGGCCCGCGGTTGAAGTACCATCCGAGCACGCCGCCGCGCTCGCCCAGCGGATGCGCAAACTCGATCGTCTCCATCGCGCCCCATTTCCACTTGCCGCGATCGTTGCCTAGCTTTTGCGCAAGCAGCGCGAGCGAGTCCTTCAAGCTCGCGCGCAACGTCGCACTCTCGGCGCCGGCTCCTCCCGGCCACAGCGGGCTTCCGGGTCGCACGATCATGTCTTCGCTCGCCGGATATGTTCCGTCGTCCTCGCTCAGCATGAACGATTTGTAATTGTCGCCGAGAAGCGGCTTGAACACGCGCCTCGCCATCGTCACTTCGGTCGCCGCGACAATCGCAGCCGGCCTGCTGTTCGCCGTCATCGCGCCGTCCCATCCGCGGATTTCGCCAAGCGCCCATCGCACGTCTTCGTCGCCACCGTCGCCGGCCTGTACGAGCGCGTCGCGCAGCTTAAGCGCGAAGATCGATACGCGGTCGCGCTGGATCGATTTGAAATCGTCCGCCGTCATCTTGTCGCGCGCGCGGATCAGGTCCGAGATGCGATCGAATCGCCACGGCGCGATCCAGCTTCCATTCCAGGGTACGTCGGCCAGGCGATTGTTCGCAGTGACGATGAAATGCGAGGGCGGATTCTCGGTATGCGGCAAACTGTCGAACGGGATCATTCCGTTCCATTCGAAATTTCCCGTGAATCCCGCGGTCGGGTATTTGCCGTCGAAGCCGGTGCGATTCGGTATCGCGCCAACGATGTGCCATCCGATATTTCCCGAATCATCGCCCCAAACGAGATTGAGCGGCGTCGTCGTGAAAGTGCGATAGGCTTCGACCAGCTCCTTTCCCGTGCGCGCCGTGGCCGACCCGAATCCCGACGCGGCAGACGGCCCGGGAGTCAGTCCCGCAAATCGCATCGAGAGCGCGTAATTTCCCCGCACCTTGACGCCGCTCAGCGGATTGTCCTCGCGCGCAAGCACGTCGCTGACGATTGGGCCGTGGCGCGTCGAGACGATCGTCCGCGTCACATCGCTCGCGTCTCTGACGTGAATCGTCACCTCGCGCCGCTCCAGCGGAAGCCATTTTCCCTGGAACTCGTAATTTTTGCCGTCGGCCGAAAGATGCTCGAGGCTGAGATCCATCACGTCCGCGCACACGCTCGTCACGCCCCACGCGACATGCCCGTTGGTGCCTATGGCAACCGCCGGGGAACCCGCGGCCATCGCTCCCGAAGTGAAGCCGTCGGGAGTGACCAGCACCGCCTCGTACCAAATCGACGGGAGCGATTGCGGCAGATGCGGGTCGCTCGCGAGCATCGGCTTGCCCGACATCGACTTGGTGCCATCGACCACCCAGTTGTTGCTCGCGGGGATGCCCATATGCCCGACGCGCGCGAAGCCGGGCGCGAGATGGAACGCCATATTCGCCCCGCCGAACACCGTCGTGGTCTCAGGCGGCGGGGGTTCGAGCGGCAGCGACGGATACACCGGCATCAGCGCGGCGATCTCACTCGGCGCCATCTTCGGCGCGAGGTTGATATACACCGACTCCTCGGTCGCGTTGTAACCGAGCAACGTCGCAATCGTCAGCGCGCCTGCTTCGAGATCTTCGGCCGTGTAATGCGCCGGCTTGATGCCGAGCAGCCGAAACGCGGGCTCCAGACTGTGCTGATGGCCGTCGATATAAGCGTTGATTCCGCCGACGAACGCGTCCACTTGCGCGCGCATCTCGGGCGGATAGGTCGCGACACTGTCGCGTGCGAATTTCTCGGGATCGAACAGCCGATAGACATAATCGCTTTCGACCAGGTCGGCGCCAAACACTTCAGCCAGACGGCCCTCGGCCAGCCGCCGGCGCATCTCGAGCTGGAACAGCCTGTCCTGCGCCTGCGTGTAGCCCAGCGCCCGCGCGAGGTCGAGCCGGTTCTGTGCATAGATATGCGGCACGCCGGCCGTGTCGCGAATCACCTTAACCGGCGCTGTCAGCCCGGCGAGATGGACTACGCCAGACTCCGGCGCGAGCCCGCTCTGGGTCGTTTGGTAGAACAACCCCGTCATCACGGCCACAAAAATGAACGCGACCATGAGTCCGACCACCGCGCGTCTGCGTGCGCGCGGCGAACGATACTGAGGGCGCCGGGGACCTTCGCTTGGATGCTCCGCCATCGTTTTCGTTGGTCACACTGGATCGCGGAGACCATGCGCGCAAGCCTAGCTGGGTACCGAGTCCGCGTCGCCCTTGCGCACGCCCATCAGGTAGGCCTGGATAAACTCGTCGATCGCGCCGTCGAGCACTGCGCTGGTGTTGCCGACCTCGACGCCGGTGCGATGGTCCTTGACCATCTGATAGGGCTGCAGCACGTACGAACGAATCTGACTGCCCCAGGCGATATCTTTTTTGTCCTTGCTGAACTTATCGAGCTCTTCCTTTTTCTTGCGCTGCTCGAGTTCGAACAGCCGCGCGCGCAATATCTTCATCGCCATCGCGCGGTTCTTGTGCTGCGAGCGCTCATTCTGGCAGGTCACGACGATATTGGTCGGGAGATGCGTGAATCGTACGGCCGAGTCGGTCTTGTTGACGTGCTGGCCGCCCGCACCCGACGCGCGGAACGTATCGATTCGCAAATCTGCGGGATTGATTATTATCTCGATCGTATCGTCAACCGCCGGAAAGACAAACACCGACGCGAACGAGGTATGGCGCCGCGCATTGGCGTCGTACGGCGAGATTCGCACCAGCCGATGTATCCCGGCCTCGGCCCGCAAATATCCGTACGCGAAGTCTCCCTCGACCGTGACGGTTGCGCTCTTGATTCCCGCGCCGTCGCCCGGCTGCAAGTCCGCAATCTCGGTCTTGAAGCCGCGCCGCTCGGCCCATCGCAGATAAAGGCGCAGCAGCATCTCGGCCCAGTCCTGCGCCTCCATGCCGCCGGCGCCCGGATGTATCGAAACGATCGCGCCGAGGCGATCGTACTCGCCGCTGAGCATCAGCCGCAGTTCCTGCCGATCGAGCTCGGCCCGCGACGTCTCCAGGGCGGCCGCGGTCTCGCGCGCCGCTTCGGAATCGTCGCCGCCTTCTTCTTCGGCCATCTGCATGAACACGCGCGCCTCGTCAAGCTTGTCGCGGAGCATCTTGTAGCCCGCCAGCTGGGCGCGAATCTGTTCCTGCTCCTTGAGCGCAGCTTGCGCGGTTTCCTGCCGATCCCAGAAGCCGGGCTTGGCGGATTGTTCGACGAGTTGGTTCTGGCGGGCGGTCAGTGCGGGGACGTCAAAGACGCCTCCCGAGCTTTTCGGCGCGGTCGTCGAACTCGGAAAGCTGCTGTCTCATGTCGCTGAGCATCGGAAATCACACCTCACGCCGGCATCCGCCGACGTAGTCATATTATGTCACGAAGCAGCACTCGGATTAATGGGGGCGGCCGTTGGTGGCGAGTCGCCGCGATTTCGATAGAACTTGCTCCACTAGGGCAATGCGCGGCCATCGCCACGCCAGGATCAATCCAATCGCGCTCAGCACGAAGCAAATCTCCGCAAATAAGTCGCCGACGATCGTGTACACGGTCCGCACCGGCCGCCACGACACGTCCACCATCACCGTGCCGCGCGTGAACAGCGGCGTGCGATTCGTGATTTGCCCCGACGGCTCGATGAGCGCGCTGATTCCCGTGTTCGCCACCCTAACCATCGGAACCTTGGTTTCGACCGAGCGCATCGCCGCCATTGCGAGCACCTGGTATGGCGCCGAACTCTCGCCGTACCACGCGTCGTTGGTGATGTTCACGAGCACATCGGCGCCTTCGTCCACCTCGCGCCGGGTGAAATCTGCAAAGATACTCTCGTAACAGATCAAAATTCCGAGTCGCGCGCCTTTGACATTGAACAGTGTCTGCTCTTTGCCGGGAACCAGGTCGCCGAAGCCCTCCACGACGCGATTGACGAAGTAGCCGAGGATCGCGCGAGCCGGAACATACTCGCCGAATGGCACCAGCTCGATCTTGTCGTAATGCGCATCCACTTCGCCCTTGGCCGACACCAGGTACGCGCGATTGTAAAATCCCAGGCGCCCGTCCTGGCGTGCCAGCGCTGGTGCTCCGAACAACACCGGCTCGCCGATATTGCGCGCGAGCGTAAGCAGCGCAGTGCGATACGCTGCGTCGTTTGCAAGCTCGGCGGGATATTGATCGTCGGGCTGGAACAGGAACACCGCCGCTGCCTCGGGCCAGACGATCAGGTCGGCGCCGCGCTTCGCCGCACTCGCGGTTTCGTCCTGGTAAACTTTGTAGCTCTCGGGCAGGAACTTCGGATCCCACTTGAGCGACTGCGGGATATTTCCCTGCACCATCGCAACCTTGAACCTTCCCGCGCTCGGCGCGTTCTTGAGATTGTCGATTCGCCACGCACCAAACCCGACCAGCGCGATCATTATCGCGGTCAACGCGCTCAGGCTGACGGTCTGCAGGCGATAGCCGCCGCGGCGGAAAATCACGACGTACACCACGGCGTTGAAGAACACGATCAGCGCCGAGACGCCGTAAACGCCGGTGAACTCGGCGAACTGGATCAATTCCAGGTTGCGGTAGGCCGCGTAGCCGAGCAGATTCCACGGGAAACCGGCCGGGACATAGGTGCGAATCCATTCGACCGCCGTCCACGCAACCGGCATCGTGAGCACGGCCGGGATTCGCGTCCGCCGCGCGACGAATTCACCCGCCCAAATCGCAACCGCCGTGTTGATCGCGACGATGCCCGCCAGCAGCAGCATCGGAACGATCGCGAAGCTCATTCGCACGCCGGCGAAGTCGTGCAGCGGAATCGGAATCCAGTAGAGCGATACGAGATACGAGGCGAATCCCTGCAGGTAGGCCCACCCGAATCCGCGCCGCATGCTTTCGCCTTCGATCACGTAAAAGAGCGGCACCAGGGCCACCCACGCCAGCAGCCCGTAATCGAACTTCGGAAATGCCAGCCCCATCGCGAGACCGCTGGCTACGGCGAGCGCCGCGCGCGTTGCATTGTTCGACGACATCGTCAGGCGGGGGAGCCAAACATCTCGGCGATCGGAATCACGCCGGCGCAAGGCGGCCGGCCGTTAAAGCGCTCAAAAATCTCGTCCACGTCCTTCCAGGTTTCGACCAGCGCAGCCGCCAGCGGCGGCTCGAACGCGAGATCGCCGGCGGCGCGCCATTCGCGCTCGAAGCTCCAATCGACCGGCGGATTCTTGTCGATTTCGATCGATACCACACGCCAACTCTCTTCCGGAGCGAGGATTTTTTCCGCCTCGCGCCATGGCAGGTAAATAACCGGACGCGCACCCATCGTGAAAGCATACCGCTTGTCCACCGCGATCCCGAACGGTTCATAACGGCGGCGATTGCGCCGGTCGAGGATCGTGCGCAGTTGCGCAATCGGCACGTCGAACATGCAAACCGCGGGACGCGCGCCGCGGACCATTCGGCTTCCACCGCGAATAACGCCATCCTTGAGAATCGCCACCAGGTTGTCCAGTGCCGATGCGGCCGTCGAGGCGCGCGTGAAATGCGTCAGCATCGCGACCGCAGGAATCCTGGCGGGCTCGCGTTTCATCGCGAAAATTCGCCCTCCTTTTCTTCCATCTTTGCCGCCAGCGTTCTTTCGCGCGCGAACATCCGCCGCGCGTCGGCTGCCGAGCGTTCGTGGTCGTAACCGATCAAATGCAGAAATCCGTGAATCAGAAGCCGGCGCAACCGCGACGCGGGGCTCACGCGAGACTCGCGCGCCTGCCGAATTGCCGTATCGACCGAGATCACCACGTCTCCGACCGGAAGTCCCGGACTGTTCTTTACGCTGCGTGGATCCAATGGCGCGGCGCCTGCTTGTTCAATCTGCGAGAAGGAAAGAACGTCGGTGGCCGCATCGATTCCCCGGAAATCACGATTCAGCCTGCGGATCGCGCGATCGGTTGTGAGCGTAAGCGACAGCTCGCAGTCCGCGAGCCGCACCTCGCGCATGAGCCGGTCCGCATCGGCGCGAAGCCCGCGCGCGTAGCATCGTCCGCGCGCCGTCGCGCATCGGAACTCCACCGCCACGCGCTTCAATCCCGATGGTTACCGGCAGTTTGCGGCGTCGGCACCGGTCCTTCAACGTTGAACGATTCGTACGCCAGGATGATCGATTGCACCAGCCGATGCCGTACGACGTCACGGTCGTTGAACCTCACGAAGGAAATCCCCGGCGTGTTGCCGAGCACGATGCTTGCTTCCTTGAGGCCCGACAGCTTGCCGCTGGGCAAATCGATTTGCGTGACGTCGCCGGTGATGACCGCCTTGGAGTTGTAGCCGAGCCGCGTCAGGAACATCTTCATTTGCTCGGAGGTCGTGTTCTGCGCCTCATCGAGAATGATGAATGAGTCGTTGAGCGTGCGCCCGCGCATGAACGCGAGCGGCGCGACTTCGATCGTCCCGCGCTCGAGCATCCGCCGCGCGCGATCGAAATCCACCATGTCATGCAGCGCATCGTAGAGCGGCCGCAGGTACGGATTCACTTTCTCCGCGAGGTCGCCCGGCAGGAAGCCCAGCTTCTCGCCCGCTTCGACCGCCGGCCGGCACAGCACCATCCGCGTGACCTGGTTCTTCATCAACGAGGCCAGCGCCATCGCCATCGCAAGGTAGGTCTTGCCGGTGCCAGCGGGACCGATTCCGAAGACGATATCGTGGCTGCGAATCGAGTCGATGTAAGCTTTCTGGTTGATACTCTTGGGAGAGATGACGCGCTTGTTCGGGGAGACGTAAATCGTGTCGAGAAAAATATCCTTCAGCTCGGCGTTGCGGTCGCCACGAATAATTCGAATCGCGTACTCGACGTCGCTCGGATAGATCGGGTAGCCGTGCTTCAGCAGATCGTAAATCTCGCCGATCACCTTGCCCGCGAACGCCTGCTCGGCGTGCGCGCCCGAAATTTTCAGCGAGGTTCCGGTCACGCCTATGCGAACGCCCAGCGTCGCCTCGATAGTGCGGACGTGCGCGTCGTGCTGGCCGAGCAAATCGGTGAACAGGCGCGGATCGTCGAAATGGAGTTCGAGCGAGTCTTCGGTGGCTAACTGGGAAATCGCCGGAGCCTCTTGAGGTGCTGCTTTCGTCTCTGTCGCCCGCCGGCCATGCAGTCGTTCAAACGCCGACGAAGCTAATCGTAATCATTTCGGGGGGCGTATGAAAGTGCTGCTGAACCGTTGGAAAGCGTCCTCATTGAGGCCTGTTCGATCAATTCCTCAACCGTCCAGAAATGATCGGCGATCATCTTTCCGCGCGACTGGTGGCTAGGGACCTCGATTGAACCTCAATGAAACCGCGCGCTTTTCGCGCAGGGTATGCGCTCGATATTCTTCGGTAGCCGCGCGTTCGTTCATAGTTCGATCATAAAGATCGCTGAAACCTGCGCTTGACGCCAGTTGGGAGCGACACGGGGCATCTATGCGTTGCGGCGATCGCAAATCTCAAGTCCGGCAGAGCGCTCGGCACCCACCGTGGAACATTGCAGGGCGGCGTGATAACTTCCGGTGTCTATGGCGACGCGCAAAGCCTTCCGCGTTCAAACAGCGGACGATTTCGACGTTTTCCTTTCCGAGTTTCTTCCCGCATTGGCGAAGGCCGTGCCCAATGCTGCCGCGCAAAAGGTCGTAAGAATTCCGCTGGACTCTATAATCCGCATGACGAGGGCCACTCTCCCCTATAGGCTTCCGATTACGTATTACTTGGTCGATGACGACGAGCGGGTTGCTTGGGAAGAAGTCGATGAATACTCGACCGAGTTCCTCATAATTCAAATGCCCAAGAAGTGGTGAGTACAGCAGCGGCGGCGTGTCGCGCGGGAGATTGCACCGATGGAAGTCACAAGCGCATACCTTTATGTTGTCAACACCCTGCCTAAGATCTTAGAATCCATGCAGAAAGCACAGGTCCCGCAGAAGTTTACCCACGCCTTCCTTCTGGCCTTAGGTCATAAGAGTACGAACGACCGCGCCTTCATCAATGTTTGGAAGGGCTTAGGCTTTCTCGACGCCAATTCAGTGCCGACCGAAAGCTACAAAGAGTTCCGCGACAAAGGTAGAGCCAAGTCGGTACTTGCGCGGCAGATCCGAGTTGCGTATCGCGGTCTCTTTGAGGTGGATGAAAACGCCCAAAACCTTAGCTTGGAAAGTGTCAAGGACAAACTCGCCACGCTAACCGGCAAGGATGAAGCTGTTCTCAGGAAAATGGCACAGACGTTTAAGGCATTGCGCAAAGAGGCCGACTTCGCTGTTTCCGCGCCGACGAAAAAGGAGGTCAACGCCTCCGACGCGGCCGAGGTCGTTGTAGAATCACCTGCGCTCGACCAAGTTGCTCCTCACGCCCAAGGCTTGGCTTTTTCGCACACGATATACATCAATTTACCGGCGACCCGCGATGTAGCCGTTTATGACGCAATTTTCAAGAGCCTCCGTGAGCACCTGCTGTGAGGAAGAAGGCAGATCTTCATAGCGAGCTATATTCGCGCGCATTTAAGAGCCTTTTGCTGAGCGAGGATGTTGCCGAGAGGGAGGAGGCGGGCGAATTGCTCCGCCCTGAGCACGTTAAACCCCCCTGGAGGCTCTTTGTTCGGAGCTTACGAGGTTAATTTCTCGCGTGACTTGAAAGAACGCGCTCAGAAGATGACGTATGCGTATTGTCTATTCTATTGCTTCGAGAACACTGTCAGAGAACTCGTCGCGCAGCGCCTAGAGGAGCGAAAAGGGCCGAATTGGTGGGCAGCGACCGTACCTGCGAATGTCAAGAAGAGAGTCGAAGGCAAGAAGAAGGAAATCGAGAACAATAAGTGGCATCATGCTGTCATCGGGGCAGACATCAACCTCACATTATTTGGTGACCTGGCCTCGATCATCATTTCGCAGTGGCAAGAGTTCGAGGAATTGTTTCCCAGTCAAGACTGGGTTCGCGTACGCCTCGATGAGCTGGAGCGCTCGAGGAACGTGATCGCACATGGCAATCTCCTCCCAGAAGCCGAAATCGAAAGGCTGGAGCAATATCTCGATGACTGGCTCCGTCAGGTACCGTAGGATGCAGAGCGTAATCTGAGAGGGTATCGAGTACCCTCGCGAGTTTCTACATTCCCGTCGTTGGTCCAGCTTACGCCGTCGTTAACCGGCGGTGAATCCCTGATTGCGCGGCACCTCGCCGCCGGGGACGATCGGCGCGATATTCTTGATGATGTGGCCCGCTTTAATCTTCGCCGTCAGGTCCGCCGTCACCGCGATCAACAGCGCCACCTTGCGCTGGCCCAAGTCGGAGCAGATCGGCTCCGCGTGCCCTAACAGCCCGTGGTGAAAGTCGGTGACGATTCGATGGATCGCCAGAATGGATTGGCTGTACTAAACTGTCGCGCATGGCAATGGGAACCCGACAGAGTGAGCAAGCGTCGTTGTGGGTC
>CABDYU010000063.1_pt1 | contig 50484 bp, 44 predicted proteins | sample 3132011 | NCBI WGS metagenome assembly CABDYU01 (sample SAMEA5534338, study PRJEB31848) | metagenome | biome: tundra; feature: field; material: soil | place: USA | collected 2013-05 | depth 0.45 m | reverse complement strand
TTGCATAACCTGATGTCGGTGCTGCACCGACACGCGCTGGCGCGCGAGATTCCTTCGCTACGCTCAAGGGCAGACTCTTCGCTGCGCTCAGGATGACGGAAAAAAGCGAGCGGCCGCTCGTGTCATTTTAGAGCGGAGTCTGCGGAGCGAAGAATCCCGGATCCGGCGTCCGGTACTAATTACGCAAAACTCTGTTGCTGAGGTGGAGCGCCACTATAAAGGTGCAGGATGAGCAAGAAACATATGGGTTCCAGTATCGATGATTTCCTCAAGAAGGAGGGCATCTTTGAAGAGGCGCAAGGACAGGCGGTCAAGGAGATCGTCGCATGGCAGCTCGCCGAGGCCATGAAGAAACAGAGAATCTCCAAGAACAAGATGGCCGCGCGGCTCAAGACAAGTCGCAGCCAGGTTGACCGCCTGCTCGATCCAAAAAACGACATCACGCTTTCCAGCCTGCAGAGGGCGGTAGCGATAGTCGGCCGCCGCGTCTTGATCGAGCTGGTTTAGGAAAGGGAATCGGGACACGCGCCTCAAGCAAGAGAAGTAAGAAAGAAAAACAAGGGCTGGCCGCGCAAGCGCTGGCGCGGGGGCGTGGCGATTGCCCCAAGCGGCGGCTATCCTTGGATACTGGGTAGGGTTGCGGTGATGCGGAGAATGATGGCGGTTGCGGTCGCGGCGGCGACTATCGGCGCGATGGTTGCCCCTGTCGTTGTCGGCGCCGGTCTTCCCGGGTCAGCGCTGACCTCCGCGCGAATCGAGCATCGCGGCCCGACTCTCGAAATCCATTTCGGATTCAGCGGACCCGCTCCACGGCTCGATCTCAGCACGCACGGCAGCGAACTCTGGATCCAGCTGGCGCGCACGCGCATCGCGATCCCTCCGCGCCCGCTGTTCGGCTATGAAACGACGCCAATCGCGGGCGTCCGGGCGATCGAGTCGCCCGGCGGCAAGTCGCGAATCGTCGTCGAGGTGATCGGCAAGGCCGACTACGCGATCGCGCGGTTGAGAGGCAGAAATGAAATAGTGTTGCGGGTCGCATCCACGGGCGCGGACCCGAATATCGCGGCACCGATGATCGTTCACAACGACGCCCCGCGCCGCCCCGCTCCGCCCGTCGCGCGCGCGGTCGCATTCGCGCCCGCGCCGCACCCTCGTGCCGAATCTCTCGCGCAACCAATCGCGCCCGTGCCCTCGAATGTGAGTGAAGACAATCGTCAGCCGGGTCATTTTCTGGTGATGATCGATCCGGGTCACGGCGGCTACGATCCCGGCACGCAATCGTCGGCCGGCGCAGTGGAGAAGGACCTCGCCCTCCAAATCGCGACGCGGCTGAAAGCCGCTCTGGAAGCCCGCGGCATCCGCGCCGAGATGACGCGCTCGAGCGACGTATTTATCAGCCTCGCGGAGCGCACCCGAATTGCGAATCGCGCGGGCGCGGACCTGTTCGTTTCAATCCACCTCAATTCGAGTCCGAATACCGACACGACGGGAATCGAAGCCTATTACCTGAACAACACCACCGACCGGGCGACGATTCGGCTGGCGCGAATGGAGAACGGCGGCGCCGACGGCTATGGCGCACCGGGCGCCTCCAACTTAAACTACATCCTGACCGACTTGCGCCAGAACTATAAGGCGTCGGAAGCGGCCTCTGTGGCCAGGATGATCGACGCGCAGACGGTCGCCGATCTCGATGCCGGACTTGGACTGAAGGTGAACGCGCTGGGAGCGAAGATGGGACCATTTTACGTACTGGTCGGCGCGCATATGCCGGCCGTGCTGGTCGAATGCGGCTTCATGTCGAACGCCGGTGAAGCCACGCGGCTGGCGTCGGCGGATTACCAGGACGTGCTCGCGAGCGCGGTCGCCACGGCAGTAGCGCATTACTTCAACGCCGATCTGGCGGTGGGAAATCTGTGAGCCTGGTCACGGGCGCGAATCGCGCCGAGCCTGTGCTAATTGCCGAGTCTTTGCCGCGCGGCCCGCGCGGGCAGGAGGCCTTGCTCGCGCAATTCGCCGCGAGCAAGACCCCCGGCGCCAATGCCCGCGCCTATCTCGAATCGATCCGCGCCGAGCTCGCCGAGCGCCATTTCGCCGGCGCGACCGGCAGTGAGATCGTGAACGCGATGACGGCGGCGATGGACGATCTTCTGCGTGCGCTGTTCCATTACGCGGACGCGGAACATGGCCGGCGATTTACCAAGCTCAACCAGAAAATTGCGGTGGTAGCGCGCGGCGGCTACGGGCGCGGTGAACTGAACCCGCAATCCGACGTCGATCTGCTCTTTCTGCACGATTACAAGCTCGGTCCATACGCCGAAATTGTCACCGAAATAATGTTGCGCGCGCTTTGGGACGCAGGTCTCACGGTCGGATACGCGGTTCGCACGGCCAAAGAATGCGTGCGGTTGGCGAACGAGGACCTGAAGGAAAAAACCGCGCTCCTCGACGCGCGGTTCTTATGCGGCGACGAAAAGCTTTACGCCGATCTCGACAATCTGCTCATCGCCGACGTGCTCAATCGCAACCAGGACAAGTTCTTCACCACCAAGCTCGAAGCAAGCCGCAAACGTCACGCCCAGTACGGCGATTCGATTTACCTGCTCGAGCCTCAGATCAAGGAAGGCGAAGGCGGGCTGCGCGATCTTCACACCGCGATGTGGCTGGCCAAGGTCAAATACAAAGTGCATTCGCTCGAGGAGCTGGTGCAAAGGGCCGTCATCACCGAGCCCGAAGCGGCCGAAGTGATCGAGGCGCGCGACTTTCTCTGGCGGGTGCGCAATTCGCTGCATTTTCTGGCCGGGCGCCACTTCGATCAGATCACCTTCGAGATGCAGGAACGGATCGAGCCGATGCTGGGCTTCAAGCCCGAGGCGGGACAGGCGGCGGGTTCCGCTTTGATGCGCGCGTACTACCAGCACGCCTCGACGGTGCATCGCTTTGCCGAAGGCTTGATCGCGCGGGTGGTCGAGACCGGTCGCGGCGGGAGATTTTTTCGGCGCACGCCGACCCGCAAGATTCGCCCCGGGGTAATCGTTCAGGGCAATCTGCTGAGCATCGCCGAGCCCGATTTTTTCAAACGCGATCCGCTCAACCTGATCACGATCTACGCGGACTGCCAGGCGCAGAACGTGAGCCTCTCAGGCAGCGGGTACCAGTTGGTGCGTGACAATCTTGAATTGATCGACGACCAGATGCGCAAAGACCCGCGCGTCGGTGCCGCGCTGATGAAGATTCTGTCGGCGCACTGGCGCGTCGCCGAAACGCTCGAGGCGATGCATCTGTCAGGCGTGCTCGGCGCGATAATCCCCGAGTTCGGCAACCTCTACGCGCGCGTTCTGCACGACCTCTACCATATCTACACCGTTGACCGGCATTCGCTGGTTGCGGTGCGCGAACTCGAACGCCTGCGCACGGGCGCGTTCAAGGATTCCACTCCCCTGCTCACCGAGGTCGTGCGCGAACTCGACCACCTGCCGCTGGTGTTCCTTGCGCTGCTGCTGCACGACATCGGCAAGGGCCACGGCCATGACCATCATGAGCGCGGCGCCGGCCTGACCGCGCAAGTGTCGCAGCGGCTTGGACTGAACAGCGAGGAAATCGACCTGGTCGTGTTCCTCGTCCGCAACCATCTGATGATGTCCCAGATCGCGCAGAAGGGTGACCTTGACGATCACACTACCGTCGAGGAATTTGCCCGCACCGTCGGCTCGATCGATCGCCTCAAGGCGCTCTACCTGCTCACCTATGCCGACATGCGCGCGGTGGCGCCGAAGGTTTACAACAATTGGCGTGACATGCTGCTGGGCGATCTCTACATGCGAGCGCTCAAGGTTCTCGAACAGGGCGATCGCGAGGCGGTCGATCCCGCGCGCCGGCTGGCTACCGTCAAAGCTGCCGTCCGCGCGACCCTGCTCGCCGCCGCCGCGCCGGATTCCGCCGTCACCGCGTTCCTCGACCAGATGCCCGACCGCTACTTCTTCACCGTGCCCGAAGCCGACATTGCGCTGCACTTCGACTTGATGCGCTCGATCGAGGAGCGCCCGCTGGTCTGCCGCATTAGGCATTTCCCCGAACTGGAGTTCAGCGAGTTTATCGTCGTGACGCGCGATCAGCCGGGACTGTTCTCGATGATCGCGGGCGCGCTGACCGCCAACAATCTCAATATCCTGTCGGCCCGAATCACCACCCGCACCAACGGCATCGCGATGGACGTGTTTCGCGTATCGCATCAGATGGGTACCGGCTCGATGGCGATGGAAGAGGACCGCTGGCTGCGCGTCGAGCACGACCTCGAGCGCGTCATCACCGGCCAGCAGGATATCGCGGCTCTCGTCGCCGCGGCGCATCACGTGCAGAGCGCCGGCCGCAAGTTCGTGCGCCACGTGCCGACTGAGGTCACGGTGGACAATCGCACCTCCGAGCAGTTCACCGTGATTGACGTATTCACCCAGGACCGCGTCGGACTGCTGTTCGCGATCACCCACACGCTCTACCGGCTCGGCCTGCTGATTCACCTCGCGCGCATCTCGACCAACGCCGATCAGGCGCTTGATGTCTTTTACGTGAGCGATCGCGCGGGCGGAAAAATCGACGATCTCGATCGGATGCGGGAGCTGCGCGCCGCCTTGCTCGAAAAGGTCGAACAGAATCCCGCCGAAGGAGCAACCGCGTGAGCGCCGCGGGCTGGGACGAGCTGATCGATCGCCATCTGTCGCGCCAGGCCGTCGAGCGCGGGCTCAGCCGCTATTCGATGGACGCATACGCGCATGACCTCGGCGTTTTTCAATCGTGGTGCCGCAAGATCGGGCTGACGCCGGCGCAACTCGACGCCGCCACCCTGACCGCGTACCTCGAAGCGCTCGCGGATCGCGGCTTGGCGGTCAGTTCGCAGCGCCGCCATCTCGCCAGTCTGCGCGGGCTCGCACGCGAGCTGGTGGACGAGAAAATCATCGAACGCGATCCCGCGCCGGCCTTGAAGCTAAGGCCGCATCCGCGCAAACTCCCGCGCACCCTGTCGCCCGGCGACGTTGAAAATCTCATCGCCGCGATCGATGCGCACGATGCCCGCGGATTGCGCGACCGCGCGATGCTCGAAATTGCCTACGGATGCGGACTGCGCGTTTCGGAACTGGTCGGCTTGCAACTGCATCAGGTAAATCTCGCGGCCGGCGCCGTCGTCGTGCTCGGCAAGGGCAGTAAGGAGCGGATGGTGCCGATGGGTGGCGCCGCGATTCGCGCGCTGAAGGCCTACCTGGAGCGGCGCGATGAAATTCTGAATCCGGCCGGCGACGGGATGCGCGCCATAAAAAAAGTTCCGCGCCGCGTCTCCGCGGTTTTCATTACGAGGCTCGGCCGCGCCATGACCCGGCAGGGATTTTTCAAGGCGCTCAAAGGATGGACCGCCGCCGATCCGCGCCTGGCGTGGGTCAGCCCGCATACCTTGCGCCATTGCTTCGCCACGCATCTGCTCGAGGGCGGCGCCGATCTGCGCGCCGTGCAGGAGATGCTCGGCCACAGCGACATCTCGACCACGCAAATTTACACCCATCTCTCCAAGAGCCACTTGCGCAAGGTGCATCGCACGTTTCATCCGCGCGCGACCCGTGCGAGCGTGGGGGAAGGCACGGACTGACTTGGGCGATCTGAGCGGAACCATCGCGACCATCTGCATAGTCGCGCCGCCGATCATCTTCGCGATCATCGCGCACGAGGTGATGCATGGCGTGGTGGCGCTGCGCCTCGGCGACGATACCGCTCTTCGCGCCGGACGGCTCACGCTGAATCCGATTTCACACGTTGATCTCTTTGGGACGATTATCCTGCCGTTCGCACTGTACCTGTTTGGTATGCCCGTGCTCGGCTACGCGAAGCCGGTCCCCGTCGATTTCCGCGTGTTGCGCGGCGGGCGGACCGGAATGATGAAGGTAGCGGCCGCCGGGCCGCTGACGAACTTCGTGCTGGCAGTCGTGAGCGGACTTGTGCTGCGGGTAATGCCGGCCTTTTTGCACGGCTCGCTCGGCCCGACCGTCGTCGAACCGCTTGCTCGGATGATGCAGGCGTCGGTGATTGTCAATGTCGAACTGGGGGTCTTCAATCTCTTGCCCGTGCTGCCACTGGACGGCGGGCGGGTGCTGTTCGGCATCCTGCCACTCGCGGCCGCGCGCGCCTACGCAAAGACCGAGCGTTATGGCTTCCTTATATTGCTGTTGCTGCTGTATACGCATTGGCTGGATGTCGCGATCTATCCGGTCATGAAGATGGCGCTGGGTGCGATCTCCTGGATGGTGCAACTGTGAGCAACGAAAACGAACCCAGCGCGCCGCCCAGACTCGGAGCCGACGCCGGGGTCCGCTTCCGGCTCCCGATTTACGAGGGCCCGCTCGACCTGCTGCTGCATTTGCTCAAGCGCGCCGAGCTCGACCCGCACGAAGTCACCGCCAGCTTAATCACCGAACAGTACCTGGCATGGCTCGAATTGCTCGACCAGTTGAACCTCGACGTGGCAGGCGAGTACCTCGTGATGGCGGCGACGCTGCTGTTGATCAAGTCGTTCGCAATGCTGCCGCATCCGGAGCTCGCCGACACCGAGGAAGTCGAGGAGCTCAAGCGCGACCTGATCGAACGGCTGCTGGAATATCAGCGCTATCGCGAGGCGGCTGAAAAGCTCGCCGAGCGCGCCCTGCTCGGCCGCGACGTGTTCGCCACGCCCGGCGAGAGCGCGCCCGAAGACGCGGACGCGAAACAGTACACGGTTACGATTTTCGACCTGGTCGAGGCGATTGGCGCAGTGCTCAAGCGCATCGCCGACAAGACCCCGCGCGCCATCGAGCTGCGCGACATCCCGGTGGCGGAATGTATCCCGCGGATAATGCGTGCGCTGGAGGGCGCGGGACGAGTCCAGTTCGCCGCGCTGTTCGAGGATGCGGGCGATCGATCGCTAGTGATCGCAACCTTCATGGCGCTACTCGAGTTGATACGCCGGCGCGAAGTTCGCGCATTTCAGGAAGCGCGCTTCGGCCCGATTTTTCTCGAGCTCGGCGCTGCCGGACGAACGGAGGCTTAGTGGAAGAAGAGCGTCTGAAATCAATTCTCGCGAGCCTGCTGTTCGCGGCCGGCGAGCCGGTCTCGATCGCGCGGCTGGCCGCGGTCTTCGACGACCTCCCGCGTGCGACGGTGCAAAAGGCGCTGGCCGCGATGGCCGCTGAGTACATCGCCCAAAACCGCGGTATCGTGATCGACGAGGTCGCCGGCGGCTACCAGATGCGAACGCCGAAGGACCACGCCAGCTACGTTCGCAAGCTGCTCGCCGCCAGGCCGCCGCGTCTTAGCCGCCCGCTGATGGAGACCGTCGCGATAATCGCTTATCGACAGCCGATCACGCGCCCGGAGATAGAACAGTTGCGCGGCGTCGACACGGGAGGCGTACTCGAAACGCTGCTCGAACGGCGGCTCGTCAAGATTGCCGGGCGCAAGGACGCACCGGGACGCCCGATGGTCTATGAGACCACCGATGAGTTCCTCGAATTGTTCGGACTGAAAAATCTCGAAAGCCTGCCCGACCTTTCGGAGTTCCGCGAGATCGAGCGCGCCGTCGAGCAGGCGACAACCGGGCCGGTGGAGGGCATCGAGACTCATCCGGAGGATTCCGCCGCGATTGCGCCGGCGTCCTCGGATGATGCCGCCGCGTCGGACGTGGCAGAAGAACCGGACGACTCCGGCCCTGGAACATCTGACGACGACGAAACCCCGCACTGACGTGTCGCCGCTCTCGACCAAAGGAGAAATAGACGATGTATCGGTCCGGCCTGTTGATTCTCGTAGCGATTACTTCGCTTGCATTCGCGGGATCGTCGTTCGCACAGCAAAAGCCGCCCCCGGCGCCAGAAAATGACCCGCTCTACATGCGCGTCGTCGCGACGCCGTGGCCGCCCGCGGCGCAAATCCTCGACGGCGCCGGCCACCGCCATTCGGCCTACGAGTTATACGTCACGAATTTCGGCACGACCGCGCTCAAAATCACCAAGCTCGAAGTGAATGGAAAAGACGGCGAGGATGTTGTCGTGACTCAGTCGGCAATCGGCAAGCAACTGGCCGCGATGTTCGTGCCGGCCAGTGGCGGCGATGCCTCCAAGCCCAACGATCCGAGTCTCACGCCTGGCCAGACCGGCGTCTTCTTTATCTTTGCCGATTGGGCTCCCGGCCAGGACGATCCGGACACTTTCGATACCGCGATTACGATCGAACAGCACGGCGAGCGCAGCGGCTCCGGAACCATTCACGCCTCCGCGCTCGAAATAAATTCGGACGACCCGATCGTGATTCGCTCTCCGCTTCGCGGTAAAAATTGGCTCGCCGCCAACGGCCCCTCCAACACTTCGGCGCATCGCCGCGCCATGATCCCCGTGAACGGACCGCCTCACATCGGCCAGCGCTATGCGATCGACTGGATTCAGCTTGGCGGCGACGGCAAATCGTTTACCGGCGACGAGCACAAGAACAGCAGCTATCACGCGTGGGATCAGGAGATTCGCGCGGTCGCGGACGGGAAGATCGTCGAAGTGAAGGACGGGATTCCCGAGAACGTCCCCAACCGCGGCAAGATCGCGGTGCCGATTACGTACGAGACTCTCGCCGGCAATCACATCATCGAGGAGCTCAGCGAGGGATACTTCGCCGCTTACGCGCATCTGCGGCCCGGCACGCTCAAGGTCAAGGCGGGCGACACCGTTCACGCCGGCGACGTGCTCGCGCATCTGGGCAATACCGGCAATTCATCGGAGCCGCATTTGCATTTCCAGGTCTGCGACGCGCCGTCGTTCCCGGCCTCGGAGGGACTGCCGTTTGCGATCGATCAGTTCACCCTCGAGGACTACAAGATCGACAAAGCACCAAGCCGGCACTAACCGTAAAGTCTGCCCATCCAATGACCAAACAAGAACCAATGGCAGACGAACTGGATTCGTTCTAGACGCCGGTGTCTTCGAACACGCCGGTCTCCGGCGTGTAGTTCTCGAAGCGCGTGTAGTTGCTGATATAGGTGAGCTTCGCCGTGTCGGTGGGGCCGTTGCGCTGCTTGGCAACGATCACCTCGGCCACGCCCGGCTCCTTGCTCTCCTTGCCCTTGTACATTTCCTCGCGGTAGATGAACGCGATCACGTCGGCGTCCTGTTCGAGCGCGCCCGACTCGCGCAGATCCGCCAGCATCGGACGGCGATTCTCGCGCGACTCGACCTGCCGGTTGAGCTGCGAGAGCGCGATCACCGGAACCTTGAGTTCTTTCGCCAGCGCTTTGAGCGAGCGCGAGATTTCCGCGATTTCTTTTTCGCGCGACTCGCCGGGCCGCGCGGATCTCATCAGCTGTAGATAATCGACGATTATCAGGCCCAGGTTCTTGGCGCGCTCGCGCTTGAGACGCCGGCATTTCGCCTTGAGCGTGATCGAGGTCGTGTCCGACGAGTCATCAATATAGATGTTCGACTCCGACAGCCGCGCCGCCGCCTGCGCGAGCTTGGGAAAGTCGCGCTCTCCGAGAAATCCCTGCCGCGCGCGCGCGCTGTCCACCCGCGCCTCCGAGCACAACATGCGCAGCACGAGCTGCTCCTTCGACATTTCGAGCGAAAAAAACGCAACCCCCATCGGCGGGTCCGCGTCCATCGCCGCGTAGGCCGCTATGTTCAGCGCCAGCGCCGTTTTGCCCATGCTCGGACGGGCCGCAATGATAATCAGGTCCGACGGTTGGAAGCCAGCCGTGATGCGATCGAGATCGACGAACCCGCTCGGCACGCCGGTGATCATCTCGCGGTTTTCGTACAGCCGCTCGAGGATCTTCAGCGACTCGCGCGTCAGCTCGGGCATCGTGTGGAACGACGGCTTAATCCGCCGCTCGGAAATCTCGAAGATGCGATGCTCGGCTTCGTCCACGAAACCGTCCACGTCGGACGGCGCCTCGTAGGAAGAACTTGCGATGTCAGTCGCGATCGAGGCGAGGCTGCGCAGCACGGCCTTCTCGTGCACGATGCGCGCGTAGTGCGCGACATTCGCCGCGGTCGGCACGATCGAAGCCAGCTCCGCGATGTAGGCGGGGCCGCCAATCTGTTCGAGCGCGCCCCTGGTGCGCAGCGCGTCAGTCAGCGTGATCGCATCGACCGGCTGGCTGTGGTCGGTGAGCTCCGCCATCGAGCGGAAGATCTCGCGATGCGACTCGCGGTAGAATTCTTCAGCCGCAAGGATTTCGAGCGCGTGGTTAATCGCGTCGTTGTCGAGCAGAATCGCGCCCAGCACCGATTGTTCTGCTTCGAGATTCTGCGGAGGAACGCGCTTTAGAATATCGTCCGACGAAACCGCCACCTGACCACCACCTCCCGACCGCGCGCTCTGAATTTCAGGAGCGCAAATTATTTCCCATGCAGTGACCGCTTACAACTATTACTCGATCCACAAGCCAACGGTTGTCACCACACCGTCCACAGTTAATGCACAATCGGCTAACCCGATCGTCGCCGGCGCGGACGATTCACCGCGAGCATCGGGCCAAGCGCTACTCCGAACATGAAGCCTCCCACGTGCGCCCACCATGCGACTCCTCCCATCGCCGCCGCGCGCCCGCCTTCTTCGAGTCCCGCGTAGAGCTGCACCGCGAACCAGAACAGCAGGTAAATGACCGCCGGAATTTCGACGAACTGGACGAAAATGAAAATCGGAATAATCGTCAGGATGCGCCCGCGCGGGTATAAAATGAAGTACGCGCCGAGCACTCCGGCAATCGCGCCGCTCGCGCCGATCACGGGCACGCTCGACTCGGGCGCGATCCACACCGTCGCCAGCGCCGCGGCGATTCCCGCAGCCAGATAAAAGATTAGGTACCGCGCCGCGCCCATTCGATACTCGACGGCGGCGCCGAAGATGAACAGATACAGCATGTTGCCCGCGACGTGCCAGAAACCACCGTGGATAAACATCGACGTGACTGTCGTCATCAACGGCACGGGCGCGCCGAGGCTGCGATGCGCGGCCAGCTCGTGCAATGCGAGCGCATTTGTCGAGAGCGCACGCGTGACCGCCGCCGGGACCATCGCGAATCTGCCCACGAAGGCTGTTACGCGCGCGCCGAGTGACAGTTCGTAGACGAACACTGCGATGTTCGCGGCGATCAGCGCGGCGTTGATTGGAGTCAGGCGGCGCGGCGCGGCGTTGTCGCGAAGCGGGATCATCGCAATATCAGGCCGGGCACGCGGATTGATCGACCGGCGGAGCAATACTAGCGGCGCGCGGCGGGTCGGCGCGAGACGGCGCGGGCGGCAGTGAAAGGTGGAAAAGTGAAACTTTCTTATGCGGCCGCCTCGTCGAACTTTTTCACTTGAGCCGGGCCTCGTTGTATGCGAGAAAGATCGCCGGGTCGGCGATAGCGTCAAACGCGATTCGCGATCGCGACCCTCTTGCCAGCGGCTGGGAATCTTTTTAGGGAGGTTTCAATCATGGAAGTCGTCTCGAATGAAGTATCGATTCGTACCGGCGCCGAGATGATGCCGGCGCATCTGGCGCGTCCCGCGTCCGGAGGTCCGTATCCCGCGCTGGTCGTCGTGATGGAAGCGTTCGGCCTCAACGATCAAATCAGACGCATCACGAATCAATTCGCGGCCGAAGGCTTCATCGCGATCGCTCCAAATCTTTACTTTCGCCAACCCAACAACGTCGTCGCCTACAACGATTTGCCCGGCGCCTTTCGCCTGATGGGCTCGGTCAACGACAATCAAATCGTCGCAGACATGGGCGCCGCGATCGATCACCTCAAGGCGTTGAAGGAAGTCAAGTCCGCGGTCGGTACCGTCGGATTCTGCATGGGCGGACGCGTCGCTTTCATGACCGCGTGCCGCAACCCCGCGGTCAGAGCCACCGCGCCGTATTACGGTGGCGGGATGGTGAAGCCGCGGCAGCCGGGCGTGAAACCGCCCATCGAATACGTCGACGGTCTCAACGCCCCGGTGCTGGCCTTCTTCGGCGGCAAGGACAAGTTCATTCCGATCACCGAAGTTGACGAATTTCGCGACGCGCTCAAGAAGGCCGGCAAGCCGGCCGAGGTGGTCTTTTTCCCCGACGCCGATCACGGATTCATGTGCGACGATCGTCCGTCGTTCCATCCCGTGCATTCCAACGAGGCGTGGGCCAGGACCATCGCGTTCTTCAAAGAGTATCTCGGCTGAAACGCCGTGGTCGTGTTTTGTTGACATCATTGCCGCGGGCCGCTCTTCGCCGGCCCGTCTTTTTTCTCGCGATTGCCATCGCTGCGGCCACCGCATGCTATTCGTCCGACTACCATCGCACGATGACGGCGAACGTGTCGCTGCTTTCCGATCTGTCCGACAAGCTGGCGGACTACTGCCGCACCTGGTTCAAGCTCGACGATCGCCAACTGTCGTCCGAGGAGATGGGCGAGTTCTATTACGCCTTCAACAAGGCCAACGCGTTCTCATCATCGACGCCCCGCGAGTCGTCGCTGCGCTCGCATCGCGATTTCGTGAAGCTGCTGAACGCCTACGAACGATTTGCGCACGCCGCCGACGCGTACCGCCTCGGCGGCAAGCCCGACCCCGCGGTGCTCGCCTCATTGCTCTCGCAACACGACCAGGTCCGGCACCTCGCCGGCAAAGTCACCGAAGATCTACGGAATGAACCGCGCCGATAATTTGCGCCGCGCTCAGCTCTTCCAATGGTTGCCGTATTTGTCCAGGTACGCGACCTCGCTAACGGGCCGGCGCTTGATCGGTCCGAACTTTCCCTGCGGATATCCGATCGGCATCAGCGCGTACGTCTGCACTTCGGGCGGCAGCCCCAATATCGCCTTCACCTCGTCTTCGAAATAGGCGTGAATCGTCGTGAGCACCGTGCCGAGACCCAGTCCGCGGCAGGCGAGAATAATGTTCTGCACGGCGGGATAGATGCTCGAGCCTGAGATCCGCGCCATGCTCTTCATCGCCGCAGCCACCTCGGGCGCAAGCTTGGGCGGCGCTCCCGCCGACGCGGTCTGTTTCAGGCACGCGATCAACAGCACCGGGGCGTCGGCCATGTGATCGACAAGGTAGGTCGCCGACGCCCTCAGTCTCCGGTAGGCGTCCTCGCTCATGTGCGCGGGCTTGACGCGATTGGCGTAGAGCGCCATCAAAATTCCGCCGCCCTTGCGATACACGTCGCCGATCTTTTTGCGCTGCGCCGCGTCCTTGATGACGATGAACTCCCAACTCTGTTGGTTGCTGCCCGACGGCGCGCGAATCGCCGCGTCAAGCACCTTGGTGATTACCTCGTCGGGAACCGGATCGGGCTTGAATCGCCTGAGCGATCGCGCCGAGTAAATTGCCTCGAAGAGTCCCATTTCTTCCATTTCTGCCATCGTTAAGCTGCTCCGGATGCGGATTGTTACTCGGTCGGCGCGCCGTGCTCAATCGATGCGGATCAGTTTGTGCTTGATCGCGTATCGCACTATTGCCGCCGTCGAGCGCAGTTCGAGCTTCTGCTTGAGGTTGTCGCGATGCGCTTGCGCGGTTTTGACGCTGATGCCGAGTCGTTGCGCGACCTCCTTGGTAGTCGCGCCCTCGCCTATCAGCTTGAGCACTTCGCGCTCCCGTGGGGTCGGAATCGCCGCGCGCGACGCGTTCGCAGGCGCGCTACTCCGCAGCCGCGCGAGCACGATCGGCGCGATCGTGGGGCTCAGGTAGCGCCGCCCGCAGTGAACTGCCCGCACTGCGCTCAGCAATTCGGCCGCCGCGTCGGTCTTGACCACGTAGCCCGCGCAGCCCGCATCGCCAAACGCCTCCAGCACGTATTCCTCGTCCTCGTATTGGCTGAGCACCAGCACTTTGCACGCCGGCACTTCCCTGGCGATTCGACGCGCCGCGGCAAGTCCGCCGATTCCCGGCATCCCGATGTCCATCACCACCACATCCGGCTTCAGTTGCGCGGCAATCGCGACGGCCTGTTCGCCATCGGACGCCTCCGCGACCACGTCGCACTCGGCCGCGAGCACCATCCGCAGCGCCTCGCGAAAGATCCGATGGTCATCGGCGAGCAGCACGCGAATCCGCCGGTGATCTTCCATCACGCGGACTCCGGGATTTCGGCGACGACTGTCGTGCGGCCCGCCCGCGATTCCACCGTCAAGCTCCCGCCCATCAACTCCAGCCGCTCCCGCACACCCGCCAGGCCTGTCCCCTCGCCCTTGATGCCGGCGCCGATGCCGCAGCCGTCGTCAGTAACCGAGACGCGCGCGGCCAAATCGGTGCTGTCGATCGTGATTTGGACCGACTTCGCGCGCGCGTGCCGAATCACGTTGGACAGCGTCTCGCGAACGACCTGGAAGCATAGCTGCTGCACCGGGCGCGAGATTTTCTTCGCCGCGCCATCGCGAACCAGGTGAACTAACTTCGCCGTGATGCCCGCGCGATGCAGCCGCGCGAACTCGCGCTCGATTGCCTCGTCGAGCGAAGCGTCTCCGATCGTGACAGGACAAAGTTCGCGCGTCTTGCGGCGCAACTCCTCCTCGATCTGCTTGAAGATCGCACGCGCCGCCTCGCGCTTGCCATCGAGCGCGATTTTCGCCGCCGCAATCAACTGCGCCTGATCGTCGTGCAGGTCGCGCGCGATTCTGGCGCGCTCCTCGTCGATCGCAGCAAACACTCTGAGCGCAAGCTGACGCGCCAGGAGACTGCGCCGCGATGCCTCCCGCTCCATCACCCAGCTCGCTGCAAATGGAGCCAGCCGCTCGACAATCGCCGCCGCCGTCGCCGCGGACGCGCGCCCGTCGCGCGAGGCCAGCGCGATCGCGCCGGCCTCGAACGGGATACACACATACGAACCACCGAAAATTCTGTCTTCGGCAAATTGTTTGGCGCGATCGATGATAGCCGCGTCGCGATCGCGCCAGCGCGCAATCACGATACGGCGGCGGAAACTTTCCCCGAGCGCGCTGCCCGCCTCGCCCAAATTGAATTCCTTGTGCCCGGACGACGATGCGGCCACTGTCAACTCGCCACCGTCCGTGACCGCAACCACCCATTGGTCGAAGCCGGCCCCGCTCGCGACGAGCTCGCCGAAGCGGCTGAATCGTTGGTTCGGCGGCGCACCTCGCGCCGCCGCAACCGCCTCGTCCAGGCGATTGGTGGCGGCCAGCTCTTGCACCAGCTCCCGCTTCGCGTCAGCGGCCTGACGGCCGCTTTCGGCGCCGTGGGTCCGCCAGAATTCATGCGACGCGCGCGCCGCGGCGAGATCCATTTCGCCGAAGACCGCGCGCGCCATAAGTTCAAGCGATACTTCAAGTTCGCCGCGGGCCCGATCTGCCCGCGCCACCATCGCGATTCGCACCGCGCTCACGCCGTCAGTGAACGCCGACGCGGCTATCTGGCGCCCGTCTATTTTTTCGACCCGCGCGATTGCGTCGATTTCCCGCGCGTTCAGCGCAACCCTTTCAATCGATTCGATGGAACCCGGCGCTCTGCGCGCCCGCTTCAACCCGTATTCCGCGACCGCGTCACCGAGCCGATTGTCGAGCGCAACCAGGACCGCATTCACCACCGCGTCCCATCGCGAATCTCCGTGCGGCGCGCACACTACTTCGTCGGCGCCCGCGCCACTGGCAAGAAAAGCGATCGCGCATCGCTCAGCCGGGACCGTCCAGGCGCCCAGCTCGGCGATAGCGGCGATCCGATCGCTGAACGATGTTTGTCGCGCCGCAGGCCGCGACGCGATAACCGCCAGTTGATTGCGATGTTTGAGAGCGTTTGCCAATTTGATGGCTCCGCTTTCAGGATGACAGAGGAAAACGGATGTTCTAAGGGGCGCGCGAGCAGATGCGGCGCGCGTCCCGTTACGCAAAGAACAGTTTGTTGCGAGAACGAGGAATGCGGAGTTCAGATCCCCGAAACCTCACGCAGGTTTGCAGGGGCTGACCCCTGCACCCAATGTTAAGGCCGCCCGCCGTTGTCGGCGGCATGAAGGAAGAATCACCTGCGCGGTGGGCGCCCGTTGCGACGGGGGCGCAGTGAGAATCGCGAGATACGCGCGGCGCGTCTCTCGCTCTCGGCCGTGGGAGAAAATGACGCACCAGGGGTGAGCCCTTGTATCTTGCCGTTAGCGTCGCAAGATGGATTCAAACTTGGGCGCGGCAGACCGATAACCCCTAGGACCGCGATAGCTGGTAGTTGAGCGTAGGCGCATCGTTATAGCGATTCTCGTAGAACGTTCCGTCGGAGGATTTCATCGTGAGCACGCTTCGCCAATCCCATCTCCGGGTAAACAGGGCAAAGGAAAAGCTGGCGCTGCTGAACCGCGCTATCGAACGTGCTCGGAAAGCTGCACTCAAGACGGCTGCCGAACAATCCGATCTGCACGCTAGAAAGGAACCTCTCGATAAATTCTCGGGACAACTCTGGGATGAGACGCGCCTTTTGATTAGCGAGTTCGCTTTGCACGCTCGCGTCGCACTGGATTACGTGGTTTTTGCACTCGCTACACGAGATAGCGGCAGTGAGCAAAAGTACACACGATTTCCTATCAATGAGTCGCCGGAGGAATTCGCTCGCAATCGAACGCGTTGTCTCAAACACCTCACCGACGAACACGTCGCAATGATCGAGCGTTTTCAACCTTACAAAGGACGGCACCTGCTTGCGCCCTTGCTCATCCTTCATCGATTCTCCAACAGAGATAAACACCGTGAACTCGTTCACATCAGTTTCGAGAGTGTGGGGCACCAAGACCCCGAATTCCATGCACGCCCGCCAACCATCGGCATTACCAAGATGGAGGTGAATATTGGCCGCTCCTTCGAGGTACTGGTCCACGAACACGGACTTGAGGTCGAAGACCTCCCTAAAGCGCTGGCGGACATTCTCACGCAAGTAAGCGAAATAGTTGACGATTTCGATAGGGTCTTGGGCTAACCCTAACACCGGCCTGTCACAATGAGACTCGCTCACGGATTTCCCTTTCCCGTTAACATCGGGATACTCGCCTAAAGTAACGGGCGAGGTAGCGGCGAGGCGGGCTCCGCTCGGGATGACACAAAAAAGCGGGCCCGATGGCGTTGAGCGCGATGCGCGTGCTTGGCTCTACGGATGGGCGGGATTCGATGGCTTCGACAGCTCGTCGCCGAGTTGCTTCATCTCTGCGCCGAACGCAGTCCAGTCGCCGGCGCGAATCGCTTCCAGCGCGCGATTGTAATGCTGCGCCGCGCTCTGCATGTCGGCCTTGGGCGCGCCGGTCCAGCGCCACGATGTACCGCAGAACCCTCACCTACCGGCCGCAAGGCGGCCGGCCTCCTCTCCCGTAAAGTAACGGGCGAGGTAGCGGCGAGGCGGGCTCCGCTCGGGATGACACAAAAAAGCGGCCCCGATGGCGTTGAGCGCGATGCGGGCGCTTGGCTCTACTGATGTGCGGAATCTGAGGGCTTTGATAATTCGTCGCCGAGCGCCTTCATCTCCGCGCCGAACGCAGTCCAGTCGCCGGCGCGAATCGCTTCCAGCGCGCGATTGTAATGCTGCGCCGCGCTCTGCATGTCGGCCTTGGGCGCGCCCGCGCCCTGCTGCGCGATCGACTGCGGGACCGCCTCATTGGCGACCGCTTTGGCGATCGCCGGCCCCGGCAGGCCCTGGTTCGTGAACAACGCCGCCAACGTCAGGTCGAGCGTATCGCCCATCACCACCCGATCGCTGTACGACGCGACCACCCGCTGCAACTCCGGCAACTGGCCGTTCTCGGCGCGGATGAACAGCGGCTCGACGTAGAGCAGCGAATCCTGAATCGGTATCACGAGCAGGTTGCCGAGCAGGACCTTCGAACCCATCTGATTCCACAGCGAAAGTTGCCGCGAAATTTCGGGATTCTGATTGATGCGCGCCTGGATCTGATAGGGACCATAAATGAGTTTGTCCTTGGAAAATGCATACTCGAACAGATGACCGTAATCCGCCCCGTCGCAGCGCGCGGCCATCCACGCAATCATGTTGTCGCGTCCCGACGGCACCATCGGCAGCATCAACATGTATTCCGCCTGCGCCTCGCCCGGCAGCCGCATGATCACGTAGTAGGGCTGCATCGGGACCGTCTGCCCGGCGTAGTTTTCGCGCGGGAATCCCCACAGGTCCTCGCGGTTATAGAAGACCTGCGGATCGGTCATGTGATAGGTGCGGAAAGTGTCGGCCTGAATCAGAAAAAAATCTTCGGGATAGCGGATGTGCGCGCGCAATTCCGCCGGCATCGCCGACATCGGCTTGAACATCGCGGGAAACACGCGCTGCCACGTCTTGATTATGGGGTCTTCGGGATCCGCCACGTAGAAATCGGTGTCGCCGGTGTACGCGTCGACCACCACCTTGACCGAATTGCGGATGTAGTTGATCCCGTCGGCGTTGCGCTGCGAGTAGGGGTAGTGATCGCTGGTGGTATAGGAGTCAACGATCCACACCATGCGGCCGTTAAGAATGACGGCGTATGGATCGCGGTCGAGGTTCAGGAACGGGGCGAGGTAGGCGATTCGGCTTGCGATATTGCGCCGGATCATGATCTTGCTGTTCTTTACGATATTTTCGGTGACCAGCAGATTGATGTCGCGACAGAAGATGCTGAACAGGAGGCGGCGAAAGAAACCCGCCACCGGCACGCCGCCCGATCCCGCGTAATACGAAAAGACGTTGTCGGCGCCCTTGGGATAGTCGAACTCGGGCGTCGCGGAATCGACGACGGCGTAATTGTCGCGCCCCTCGCCAAAGTAGATCGCCGGCTGGTCAACCTTCAGCCCCACATCCGATTTCGCCGGAATATCCTTCATATAGAACACCGGCAGCCCCTCGGTGTCCTTCCTGTTGACCGGGCTCATCGCCAGCCCGGCGCCGTGGGTGAATTTGAGATGCTGGTTGACCCAGGTCTGCGCGGTTTCGGGCAACTGGTCGAGATTCATCTCGCGCGCCGACAGCATCACCTCGGTGTACTTGCCCTCGATCCAGTAGCGATCGATGTCAACGTCGCGAAAATCGTAGTAGGTGCGAATTTCCTGCAACTGGCGGTAGGTGTCGATTAGCGGGCGCGGGTCCCACAGGCGGATGTTCTTGACCGTCGCCGAATCCTCTTCGAGCGCCGCGGGCGTGAGCGCGCCCTGCCCCGCAAACGGTTTCACGTCAACGGTGTCGAGCTTGTACGCGTGGCGGGTCGCCTCGATGTTGCGTTGCAGGTACGGACGCTCGACCCGAAGCTCGTCGGGCTTGACCCACAAGCGCTCGATGACCGGCTGGATGAAATTCATGATGAGCGCGGGGCCGAACACGATAACGAAGGCGGCGACCGGAAGCCTCAGCCCGCCCTCGCGCGCGTTGAACATGCAGATCACGGCGGCGCCTAACGACAGCGCCACCAGCAGCCACAGCCCGGGCTGCCACAGGATGCGATCGACGTAGCGCAGTCCGAAAACGACGCCGTCGGTATGCAGCAGCAAGTCGAAGCGGCCGAGCCAGTAACCCATCGCGCGCTGCACGAAGAACAGCCCCAGCAGGACAGACAGATGCCCCGCCGCGCCCGGCGACACGCGCGGCGGCGATTCCTTGAAGTCGAGCGCGCCGCGCGCCCAATAGACCGCGATCGCAATCCCGGCCGCCAGCACGATGAGCATCAGGAACAAATCGCGGATTTCCTCGAGCAGCGGCATCGTGAAGACGTAGAAGCCGATATCGTTGCCGAACGCCTGCTCGGCGATTCCGAACGGCGCCCCGTAGAGACCCTTGAGGTAAGTATCCCAGCTGCCGGCCTCGCCTTGCGCCGCGAACACTGCCAGCAAGGCCGCAGCGCAGGCGACGAGCACGCGCCACGGCACGCGTTCGCCGAGCGAGCGAATCAGCTCGGGCAGATTAACCTCGACCATCTCGTCGGGGCGGCGCACCACGCGCAGCCGCTCGCGATCGCGGCTCGAGCCGATTGCAATCAACCCGCTCACGAAGATCACGACGAACGCGACCAGCCACACGACGACGAAGATCGCGATTTCCGCGGCGACGGTTGTATTGAAAACTCCGCCGTAGCCGAGTCTGCCGAACCACAGGTAGTCGACCAGCAACTGGTCAGCCATGCTCAGCGCCACGAGCGCGACGATAACGACAACGGCGAGGCTAATCAGGATTACGCGGGGTCGCATCAGTGTGCCGCGCTATTCGCCACGGCCGATTTGGCTGACGTGTTCCCGCACGACGTCGGGCGGGCAGAGCCAGATGAAAACTTTGAGCGAGAGGTAGGCGATAAGAATCCAGTCGAGTTCGCCGACTATCGGAATCATGTCGAGCTCGAGCGCCGGAGGCGTCAACATAAGCAGCAAACCCATCGCCGGCACCATTTTCGCCAGCATCGGCACGCGTCCGTCGTTGATCAGCCGGTAAAACAGACGGACGAACTGCGGCAGGTACATCACCAACCGGCTCAGTTGCATCGGCCCGAGAAATTGCATGCGAAGCATCTTCGAAAACATCAGCTTGACCCGTTATCAGGATACTCTAGCACAGCGCGGCGCCGAAGATGTCCTGCGGTGGGGGTGTTTTTGTTACAATTAGCGCCGACTCGAGGAGGACGAAGCGGAGTGAAGAGACACATGGCGCTGGGCGATTTCCTGGTCGCCTACCTGCGCAAGATCGGCGTGTCGCACGTCTTCGGCATCCCCGGTGACCTCGCGCTCAAGCTGTTTTTCGCGCTGGGCCGCAAGCACGGGCTGGAAATCATTACGCTGTCGCACGAGCCGGGGGTGGGATTCGCAGCCGACGGCTACGCGCGCGCGACCGGGAAAATCGGGGTAATCTGCGTGACTTACGGCGCCGGCGGCCACAACATGGTCAATCCGGTCGCGGGATCGTTCTCGGAACGCGTGCCGATTCTGATTTTCTCGGGCGGCCCGGGCGAGGAGGAACGCAAACTCGGCACGCTGATTCATCACCAGGCCCGCGAGATCGAATCGCAGCGCCGCATCTACGACGAAGTAACTTGCGCGTCGGCCGTGCTGACCGATCCGCGCAGCGCTGCCGATGAGTTGCATCGGGTAGTGCGCGCCATTTGGGCCGAGCAGCGGCCGGGCTACATCGAGATTCATCGCGACATGGTTGACCGGCGGATCGAAGTCCCCGACGAGCTGATCGAATGGGACGGGCGGCTGCATTTCCAGGAATCCGACACGCGCAAGGTCGAGGAAGCGGCGCATGAGACCGCCGCGATGTTCAACCAGAGCCGCAAGCCCGTGCTGATCGCCGGCATCGAGATTCATCGCTTCAAGGCGTCGCATGAGTTGGTGAAACTGGCCGAGCAGATGGGCGCGCCGGTGTTCACGACCGTGCTCGGCAAGGGCGCGTTTCCGATGGACCATCCGCTGTACATGGGCGTGCACGTCGGCCCGATCAGTCCGCCGTCGATCGTCGCACGGATGGACGCGGCCGACTTCGTGCTCAACCTCGGATGCCTGAAAACCGACATGAACTTCGGCAACCGTCCGCCGCACGTGATTCAGGGCAGGACGGTGTGGGCGGCAGATCGCAAGGTCGAGGTGAAGTATCATACCTACACCGACGCCGGGGTACGCGATTTCGCGCGCGCGTTGCTGCGCGAGAAGCTGCGGCTTCATCATGAGAAGGTTCGTTACGCCGACAATCTTCGCGAGATTGCCGCGCGCGACGGCAAGCCGGTCAAGGTCAGCCAGATCCTGGCCGCGGTCAACGAATTCCTGGCCGACAAGCGCCAATACCTGGTGGTCGCAGAGTCGGGTGACATGCTGTTCGGCGGGCTCGATATCCGGGTGCCGCATAACGGCGGCTATCTGGCGCAGGGGTTTTACGCTTCGATGGGATTTGCGGTGCCGGCCTCGCTTGGCGCGCAAATCGGAAGCGGTCTCCGGCCGCTGGTGTTGTGCGGGGACGGCGGTTTTCAGATGACCGGGCCGGAGATTTCGCACGCGCCGGCCAAGGGCGTGAATCCGATCGTGGTGGTGATCAACAACGGCGGATGGGGCATCTTCCGGCCGATCGCCGAGCGGCGCGAACTGCTCGAGATTCCACTGTGGCCGTATGCGAAGCTCGCGCGCGATTGGGGCGGCGCCGGATTCGAGGCGGCCACGGTCGAGCAGCTGAGAAATGCGCTGCGCGCGGCGCACGAATGCAAATCGTTTGCGATAATCGACGTGCGCGTCGATCGCGACGATCTGTCGCCGGTGACGGTGAAGTATATCAAGGCGGCGGCGAAGCGCTCGCAAGTGCCAGTGGAGCACGCGGCGCGCGGGAATTTGCGCCCATGACTGATCCAATAAAGACTGATTCAATAAAAACCGATGCGATCGAGGCCGACACGCTCGAGAAGTATCGGCGCGCGTACCGCGACTTCAGGTGGGAGACGCCGGAGCATTTCAACTTCGCCGCGGCCATCGACAAGTTCGCCGAAGATCCAAGCCGGGTTGCAATCCTGTGGGAAGACAGCGAGGGCCGGCGCGCGCGGCTGACGTTCGCGGATATCGCGCAGCAATCCAAGCGCATCGCGAACGTTCTCGCCGGACATGGAATCAGGCGCGGCGATGCGGTCCTGCTGGTGCTGCCGCGAATCACCCTGTGGCAGGCGGCGTATATCGGCGCGCTCAGGCTCGGCGCGATCGTCATCCCGTGCACCTCGATGCTGCGCGAGAAGGACCTGGTGTACCGCGCGAATCATTCCGGGGCGCGCGCGATAATCGCCGCCGTCGAGAATGCCACTATGATCGCGGAACTGCGCAAGCAATGCCCCAGCGTCGAGCATTACCTGATAGCCGGCGCCGCCCGCACCGGCTGGATAAGCCTGCAGGAATATATGGGTCACTCGTCGCCTGAGTTCAAGACCGCGAATACGAAATCGTCGGAGCCGGCGATTTGCTATTACACCTCCGGCACGACTATGGAACCGAAAGCGGTTCTGCATAGTCACGCCTATACCTACAGTCATCGGTTCACGGGGCTTAACTGGCTGGACGTGAGGCCGGGCGACCTCCATTGGACAACGTCGGACACCGGCTGGGCCAAGGCGGCATACGGCGTGCTGTTTGGGCCATGGATGAACGGCGTGACGACGTTCATGTACAACGGCCGCTTCGATGCGGCGAAAGAACTCGAGTTGATCGCGCGCTACGGAGTTACTACCTTCTGCGCGCCCCCGACTGAGTATCGAATACTCATTAAGGAAAACCTCGCGGACTACTCATTCCCGAACCTGAGGCATTGCACGGGTGCCGGCGAGCCGCTCAATCCGGAAGTGATCGAGGTGTGGCGCGAGAGGCTGGGACTCACGATTCGGGACGGTTATGGACAAACGGAAACGACCATCCTGGCCGCCAACATGCCCGCGATGCCCGTGAAACCGGGCTCGATGGGGCTGCCGTTTCCGGGTCACGATGTCCGCGTAATCGACAACGAAATGGCCGAGACCAAAGTTGACGAGCTCGGAGAAATAGCGGTGCGGATGAGTCCCGAGCGGCCGCCGTCGCTGTTTCTCGAGTATTGGAAAAATGCGGAAGAGACCGCCCGCGTGTTTCGCGGCGATTGGTACCTGACGGGCGACCAGGCGACCCGCGACGCCGACGGCTATCTATGGTTCGTCGGACGCGCCGACGACGTGATCATTTCGGCGGGCTACCGAATCGGGCCGTTCGAAGTCGAGAGCGCCCTGCTCGAGCATCCGGCGGTAATGGAATCCGCAGTGGTCGCGAGTCCCGACGCGGATCGCGGCTCAATCGTCAAGGCCTTCGTGAAGCTGAGGCCCGGCGCCGAACCCAGCCAGCAACTGGTGACCGAACTGCAGGAGCATTGCAAGCGCGTGACGGCGCCCTACAAATATCCGCGCGAGATAGAATTCATCGACGAGCTGCCCAAGACGGTCAGCGGGAAGATCCGCCGCGTCGAGTTGCGCCGCCGGGAAGCAACGAAAGCGAAACCTCGGTAAGGTTTCGCTTTCGTTGAAGGCTAAAATCAGCGGGGAGTCGCCTCGACGGATCGCATCGGCAGTGCATCGCGAAATCCCGGCTGTAGCATCAACCGGCCGACGGCGCGCGAGAGTGCAACCGACAGAGACTCGGCGGGTTCGGTCTCGAGCGGCAGGAAGACCTCGGCGCCGACGGGATTTGGCGGTTCATTTTCGATGCCGCTGATTTCGTCCGAGTAAAGCACGGCGCCATCCCGATTCTTGAGCTCGAACTTTACGCGCACCACGGCTCTCATCGAGAAGTACTGGCCGTGGACGGTCTGGATCGTTCCGAATCGTTTGTTCACTTCAAGTTGTTCGAGGTCGGAGGTGAGGATGAAATCCGAGCCCTCGGGCGGCTTGCCGTCGCCAGGATTCGAGTCGAGCGCCACCGGCGCCAGGCCGGCGTCTGCCAGTCCCTTGATCAACGCGTTGTTGAACGCGCGGGCCGCATCGGCAACCACGAGGGGAGTCTGGGGAGCGCCGTCGGCGGCGTAGATCATGCCGACGTCGGAATTGCCGGAGCCGAAATTTCCGGTGGTGGGAGGCGCCACAACTTTGACGGGACGAAAAATATTCTGCGATCCCGGCACGAAGCCTGAAAGATAGTGAAGATCGATACGCGTGCGCGGCTTGCATCCAGCCAGCGCGAGCGCGAGCGCCACCATCGCGACGCAGTCGCGAACGCGGCTACGATTGAGGCCGCGACACCGCAGGATGCCGATCCCTCCGCCAAAAGACGAAGACCACGATCGCCACGACAACCCCGGCCAGCCCAATCCATCGCGACACCTGATGAGCCGTCGTGATGGCGCGATACAACTCGTCGCCCACCAGGTAGCCGACCGTGACGACGAGCGAGCACCATACGATCGCGCCGAGCACGTTCCATCCGAGGAACTGGAAGAACGGCATCCCGCACGCACCCGCCATCGGGCCCGCCATGAATCGCGCGCCGGTGATAAATCGCGCCATGAACACCGCCTTGCTGCCGTGGGTCTGAAAGAAAAGTTGCAGGCGGTCGTAACGCGTGCGCATGAAGGGAAAGGTGGACGCGAGCCGAACGAGCACGCGCTGTCCGCCGGTGCGGCCGATGAGGTAGCCGCAACAGTCGCCCGTGACCGCGCTGACGACTACGGTGACGTAGACGATTCGCAGATCGAGCAGCGCGCGGCCGGCCAGGAATCCGGCGGCAAGCATCACGGTTTCCTCGGGCACCGGGATGCCCAGGTTGCCGACGAACACGGCAATGAAGATGCCGAGATAGCCCCACGCCGTGATCAAATCCGCGATATGCGCGGGGTCGGTTATCCCATGCATTGGAAATCCATCTGTCGCGAAGTCGGCGCCACTCTCTACCCCCGGCCTCGGCCATCTCCAGCTTGCCGGATTGAGTGTGCCAGCGTAAGAGATTTTTGGCTAGACAGGTGCTAAAATTACGCGTCTCGAAGGCGCTGCCGCCGTCCGAGCCGCTAAACTCCCGTGGTGCCATCTGTCGTGATTTCGGACACGGAACAAACGTCGCGAGCCAGAGCGCTTCGCGCCTTGAAATCGGCGAGATAGAACCGCCCTCCGACCAATCCAATCTAGTAGCCCTTTTTCCAGAGGAGGATTGTCGAGATAAGTCCGACCAAAGTAAGAGTCACGGCTACAGCGAGATGCTCGGGCCGGAAGCTCAGCGTAATGTCCTGGCTGCCTGCAGGTAGACGGACTGCCAGTAATCCGTCTCGCGACTCCGGGTGGCCAACTCCGCGTACGACGCGCCATCCTGGATAATAATTCTGATTTACTACCAATTCGGTCTCCGCCGCGGCGGATACGCGGTAGCTCAACTGGTTAGGCGTCCATTCGATCTCAGTAACTTGGCCGGGTCCGACAAGATAATACTCGCCCGAATAGTTTTTCTGATTGTATCCCACGACGCTCGACGAGATAGACGCCGTGCCATAGCAGTTCACGGCACCGAGATTTGCCATATTGTATGCAGTCATGTCCTGTGTGTCGTCGGCCCAAAACTGCCGAAAGTGAGGATACTGATACATCACGCCCAGAGTAGCGCGAAACATGTATCTGAGATTGGGAGGGCCCACCAAGCATGCGTCCGCGAGGCCGATAATAAGCAGTGCGCAGACGGTGCGAGGACCCCATCGTCCAGCGCAGCGACAGACGAAATCCGCGCCGTAGGCTGCAAGCACGCCAACCGCAAACACGAATGGATATATGAAGCGCGTCGGAAAGGCGATATTGCCGCACAGCGGAAGTCTCTGCAGAATCGCAAAGGCGGAGTAAGGACCATAATCTCCGAGCGCCAGCAACAGCAAGACTATCGCCGCGACCAGCCATGGGATCGTCTTGAGCCTCCCGATAATCAAGCCAAAACACCGCCAGCAGTGCGAATGCCGGCGAGACATACGCGCCGTAGCAAGCGTACAGCCCGGTGTTGGGTATTTCGCGATATAAGTCCTGGTTCCTTGAGAACAGGAACGTCGGAATCATCGACAGCGCAGGATTCAGGCAAGCCAATCCGGGGGCGCGCGGGTGGAGCGCCAGGAACTCTGCTACCGGCAACATCTTGATTGCTCCGATGACACCTCCGAACACCACCAGAACGATTGCTGCGATGCCTGGCCAGATGCTTCGTTGCGTCAGTACTATCATGAGCGTAAGCAGTGCGAGCAGGATGCCCGCATATACGAACGTGTAATTCCCCTCCGTCGCGGTGAGGGCGAGCATGATTCCGCCCACAGCGAGTGGTGCAATCTTTCGGCGCTCGATCCCGACAAAAAATAGCGCGAGCATCCACGGCCAATACGCAACCGGCAGCGATATCTGCAGATTACCCATCGCGAGCTGAAGGTATAGCCACGAACACGAAAGAAATACCGATCCTAGAACCAGCCCTGCAATCGCTCCCAGTCCCATCACACGCGCCAACACGTAGGCGCCGGCAAACCCAAGCGCCAGGTGCAGGACGATCTGAAGGTAGACTCCGGCAATCGGTCCGGTTGCCATATTGAGGAGAAGAAACGGCGTGACAATGATCGTCTCCGGATTACCCAGCATTGGCATCCCGCCGCATTTGTATGGATTCCAGAACGGGAACTGAAGGAAGTGAGTAGTCGTTTGATACGCCACCCAGCGCAGGGCCGTTTCCTCATCCCAGTCGCCATTGAACGGGAGGCGGCGCAGATGACTAAATGCCGGGCCCGTAGTTATCCATCTGATGACGCCCGGGCCCTGATTGACCAGCTCGCCGAGTATCGGGTACAAGAACACGAGCGCAAATGCGAGGGAGCCGACGACCAGCCACCCGGCCTCGCGCCGCGTGATCAGTCGAAACCATCCGTCATTAGTGCGGATTGAAGACCCAGCCGGATTCATGCGGCACAAATCTACGCCAAACCAGCGTGAGACTGAAGTCCGGAGATTAGCTTATGAGCTGGTATCTGATTGAGACAAAGCGGGGGCAGAAGCCGGAGAAATGAGATGACTCGCGAGCGCTGGATCGAGACAACGCTATTAGCTCTCGGCTCCGCGCTTTTTGCGCTCGTATTTTCCTATCCCCTCCTCGGCCACTTGGGGACCGCAGGTCTTGCGCGGGACTGGAATCCGAGTCTGGAAATTGCCTGGGCGGCTTGGGATAGCGTCACCCGCCTGCATCAATTTCCGTGGTGGCAGCCGAAGTTCTGCAGCGGCTACCCTGTCTTTGCGTACCCCGAGTCGCGCATCCTGACCCCGTTCTTCTTGCTCCATGTGATTCTCGGTCCAGTGATTGGACTGCATGTCGAGGTCGTTGCGCATATCGCCATCGGTTTTGCAGGCGCGTATTTCCTTGCGCGGGTTCAGACAATCTCTCCCCTCGGAGCCGTCGCGTGCGCCGCAACGTTCATGGGCAGTTCCTGGTACTACCTGCACATGGGCACGGGGCAGGTGACGTTCCTGGGTTACGCGTATGCGCCGTGGATTCTTGCGCTGTTCCACTTGAGCGCAGTGACTCCGGCGGCCATCCTGCTCGCTCTCGTGCTGTACGAAGGCGGCATGGTATATCCGCTGCCGCAGATCATCTTGCTGCTCGGTGCGTTAGCGATCGTCTTGGCCGCGGAGCGACGCAGCTTTCGGCCGCTGATTGTGTTTGGGGAAATTGTGGCGCTGGCGCTGATCTTATCAGCACCCAAGTTGATTTCCACGTTCCGCACGTTCGGCGGGTTTGCGAGGCCGTGGCCGGCAGACGAAGTAAATCCGCCGACGCTAATGGTGCAGTTTCTGTTCTCGCATAATCAGAGCTTCACGCATTCTCCGCCGATCGGGACCTGGGAATTTTGGGAGTACGGCGCGTATGTGTGCCCCATATTCGCCGGGCTCGCGATAGTGGGGGTGCTGTCGAACTTCCGCCGCTCTCTACCGTGGCTGATCCTCTCAGGACTGTTGTTCATCACCGCTATGGGGGGAGTTGGACGCTATTCGCCCTGGGTCCAGCTTCATCGCCTGCCCCTTCTCTTGGAGTGGCGCATTCCAAGCCGATGGTTGATCTTGTTCACCCTATGCCTTGGCGTTCTGACGGGATTCGGCACTGACAGGTTAGCTAACAATAAACGGGTCGCGACACTTCTGCTTGCCGCGGCACTGCTCGATTGCTGGCTAGTCGGCCCGCCGAACTTGCGGGAGGCGCTCGGATGGCCCGCGCCTGCCGGCGCATTGACTGCGAACGTTTTTAATTTCGAACCCAACATTCCCTGCGCAGCGATTCGCCGGGGTGCGCCATGACTCCCAAACGCTGGGATCGGTTAGTCGGACAGTGCCGCATCTGTCGGTGATAATTCGCCACCGCACGTCGCGCGTGAATGGGATCTGCGAGGTGCTATAGTTGCGCGTCTCGGGGCGGGGGACGCGACTCCCATCGGAATAGCATAAAAGCGGCGAACGCACTCAGAATTGAGATTATCATCCCCCAAATTGCCGCGACGCTGATGTATCTGAGGACGATTCGGCTTTTTCCGGCCGGCACCCGCACCGCCAGCAGTCCATCCTGAGAAAATGTCTGGCGCGGGCCCGACGTGACTCGCCACGATGGATCGTAGTTCTGATTGACGACCAACACCGAAGCCCCCGGCGCGTCCACGACATATTCGAGGCGGTTGGGAGTCCATCGCGCCAGCGTCACGGTGCCGGGGCCGAGCAGGTATTGCTCGCCGCGATAACCGGGTTCGTTCAATCCTTTAACGTCGGTAGGCCAATCGGTGTACACGTAGCAATTCACCACCCCTTGACGATCCCGAACCACACTGGACTCGGCGATTGCGGGATCGCGCCGATATTGCGCAAAGTCAATCGGCTTCGGACCGGGAGGGACCACCCACATCCGCACGTACTGCAGGTTGGGATGACTGACCAGGAGTAAATCGACGCCGCCAACGAGTACGAGAAAAGCGCAAACCGCGAGTGCGGCGGGCGAGCCACGGCTGCACACGGCGTCGATGCCCATACCGGCCAACACCGCCACCATCAGAGTGAATGGAATAAGAATGCGCGAAGGCAGACGGGTCGAAGAAAAAAACGGCATACTGTGCAGCCATACATACAAAGAGTTCGGACCGGTCCATCCCCGAGCCAGGTGGAAAAGAATGATCGCAGTGAGAATCCATGGCAGAGCCTTGCGCGGGGAGATCAACCCCGCCATCGCGATTACCGCGAACAGGCCAACGTATGCGCCCAATTCCCAAAAGCCCCAACCGATTAGGCTTGGTCGATTGTGGTCCTGATTGCGGGACAACAATGCTTCACCCAGCGCGTCGACGCTGTTCGAGTACCCTACGTCGGCCGGGCGCGGATGCGATGCCATCGCTTTCATCGCCGGCAAACCCTTGACCGCGCCGAAGCCAGCGGTTAAAAACGCCGCGACCACAAGCGCGATCAGCGGGCGCGCGCTCAGCCGCACCGCGGCTCGACCAAAGAGCACCAGCGCGAGCGTCAAACCTTCGAAGAGTGGGGGATATGGGCTGCCTTCAAAGAAACTGAGTGCTATCAACGCCCCGCACAGTGCCGCGTATCGAAGCTGGCCGCGCTCCGATGCAGTCCATCCGGCCGCAATTATCCACGGTAGGTACACGAAAACCATGATAACCATATGGCCCGCGGCAACGCGCAGGAAAAACCATGAACTGCCGGCGAACGCGGTCGCCGTGCATATCGCCGAGATTCGCCGCATTCCGAGCACTCGACCCAGCACGTAGCCGCCGGCCCATGCGATCGCGTCGTAAAGGATAACCTCTAGATGCAGACCCACCACCGGGCCGAAGATCATCGTGAGAAAGAACCATGGGGTCAGGAAGTGAGACTGGGGATCACCAAGTAGCGGCATGCCACCGCATTCAAATGGATTCCAGAGTGGTAACTGACGGTATCGATGGACAACCCAATATGCGGCCCATTGGGAAGCAGAGTTTTGATCCCAGTCGTCAAAAGTACCGCCAACTGAGAGATGGGTAAGCAACGGATAGCAGAAGATCAGTGCAAACGCGGTGCTCGCTACAGCAATTGCAGCCGCCTCGCGCTTGGTGACCCCCCCGCGCTCGAGCAAGACCTTCGCCAAGCCTCCTGAAAAGATTCGCTTCAGTTGGTTCATTTCTCCGATGCGCGCCGGCTATCCTCATGATCAATGGCAACGGAACCGCTTGTCGCTGGCGGGCGCTCCCACCACCACAGGATGATGAACGCAACCAAGCCGCCTAAAGTCATAAGCACCGCCAGCACAATATGCTGAGGCCGGTAGAATAGAGTTAGTCGTTGATGACCCGCCGGAACCTCGATCGCGAGCCGTCCGTGGTCTGAAGTCATCGTGCCATTTCCGGATTCCAGTTGCCAGTCGATGTCGAAGTTCTGGTTGATCACCAATGTCGTCGGGGCAGTCGCGGAAACATCAAACGACAGACGGTTCGGCGTCCATTCAGTCTGCTCGACCGTGCCGTCGCCCGACATGAAATATTCACCGCGATATCCTTTTTGGTTGTACCCCAACAACATACTGTTGGGCGGTACGTTATAGCCGAATCCCTGGCAATTTACTGAACCCATGTTCGCCTGGGCTATATAGGTCATAAAGATCGGCGTTTCTACCCAGAACTGGCGGAACGATTCGGACCGCCGCGGGCGATCAAAGTGATAGTGAAAGAGATAGCGGTAGTTCGGCGACCCGACGACCCACGCATCGACCAGCCCGACGCTCAGCAGCACAACCGCAGTTCGCGGGCCCCAATGTCCCCAATGATCGCACAGAAATTGTGCACCAAGCGCCGCCAGTACGCCAACACAGAACACCAGCGGAATCACCCAGCGGCCGGAGATTCCGATGTTCTTTCCCAATGGGAGTTCACGAAGGTAGGTGACTAGCGCATGCGGCCCGGTGTCGCCCCGAAAAAGCAGAAAGAAAACCACGGCTCCGAGAACGAATGGCAAAGCGCGCCGCGATCCCGAGACCGTCCCTGCGAGCGCAAACGCGACGAAGGGCGCACCGAGATAGCCTCCATACTCAACCATATACCAAACGCTGGGACTCGGAGCGTAAGCGTCCTGGTTTCTTGAAAAGAGCGAGATCATAGCGCCGTTCCAGGTAAGATATGAGGCACCAAATACCTTCGGATGAAGCCTGAGTGTCTCTCCGGCAGGTATGAACTTGAGCGCGCAAAGGGCGACCGCGAATACACCAATTACCGCCGCCATTATCAGCGGACGCAAGCTCAGCGTGGTTACTGCAAGCGTCGTCGCGATGATTGCAACCAATATCACCGCATACAGGAATGTGTAATTTCCTTCGGTCAGGGTCAGCGCGCAGAACAACCCGCCGATCGCGGCCGGAAATGCTTGTCCCAACCGGCACGCCGCCAGCAGCATCGCGATAATCCACGGGAAATACGCGGCCGGAAGGAAGTTCAGATGACCAAACGCGATATGAAGCGGCAGCCACGAACTCGAGGGAAACATACCCGCCAGCACTATGCAGGCCACAGGGCGCAGCCCAAGCTCGCGCCCCAGCACATAGCCACCGACGAACGCAATCGCGATATGCAGATAAACTTCAAGGAAAATCCCGGTCAGCAACCCACCCATCAGGTAAATCAGCAGAAACGGAGTGACGATGCCCGATTCCGGATTGCCCAGCATCGACATCCCGCCGCATTTGTAGGGATTCCAGAACGGCCACTGATGGTAATGTGTCAGCGTATAGTAGGGCACCCAACGAAGTTGGTCGAACAGGTCGGAGTCGTTGTTAATAGGAAGTTGGGTCAGGTTGCTGAAATGCGGCGCCGCAACCAGCCAATCATGCAAGCCCGGCCCGAGGTATTTGATGTCGCACAGGATCGGGTAAAAGAACACCGCCGCGAACACCAGCGACCCAACTGCGACCCACGCGAATTCACGCGCGTCGAGACGGAAAATGCGTCGAGCTTCATCGCTCGCCCTGCTATTCACGCAGGCGGCTCGCGCTTGAGTCGGTTCGCTTCATCTGTGTGGTCGAGCGCATGGCTTCAAGCTCTGCGGCGGGGTTGGATTCCTTTTGGGCGGCGACATGAATTACGGTGTTGGAGACGTCACCACGCCCCGTTTTACCGCCACTTGCGCAGCGACCCAGTTGAAAAACTGTGGAGCCTCACTGGTTTGAGGCTCGGTGTCTCCCATCTGATTCTGATAGTTCGCCAGAATCCAATATTCGAGCGCGGTGGACTCGTGATTTAGGACCACGCTCACGTTGGGTGGCAGCTTTGGATTCAGTCCGTCACATTTTCCGCAGGAGGTAGGACGGTAGGCGCCGAAATCAGTCGCATTGAAAGCAAGGATAAGATCTCCGTCGCTTGTCGTCGCAACGGATGTGGCAGTCATCGGTCCGCCATGCGCGCTGGTGTTGCCGCTTGTCATATCCACCGGCGCGGCTGACGCGACATTGTCCAGCAACACGATCGCGCCTTGCGCATCGACCGGCCCGCTGAATGCCCACGTCGCCGTGCTGACGTCGTTCGCCTGGATCGCATGCCAATACAGCGACTGCCGCGTGGTTAAAGTGGAATCGTCGCGAATCATCTGCCAGCCGGCCGGCGCGGTGATCGTCGGTTTCGAGCCGCCGTAGCTCAATACGTCAGCGATCGCGACCTCGCCGGCTTGCCCTTTCTTACCCCAGTCCAGCGAAAGACTTGTCGTCGCCTTCGCCATCGGCGCTTGCGCGGAAGAATCTACGTTGGCGCCGCCGACCGTATTTTCGGGGGTTTGTGACGGCGAAGAATTGCACGCGGCTACAAAAACGGCGGCAACCGCGACCAGTGCGTATCTGATCATTCTCTCCTCCTTGCAGCCATCAACAATGGCGCGATATTACCATTTTTCAATCCACCGACAATCTTGTGCCGGCGATACGCGTCAGGCTTTGTTGGCGAATGGGCGGGCGGGTAAGGATCAAGCGGCGGCGCTCTCACCTGGGGCTTCTGCAAGGATCGACCCGAGGATTCGGTAAACCTCGCGATTGACTATCAAGCTCGCGTGCAGTCCCGGGACTTCGAAATTGGATCCCGCATCGTCGATGCACGATTGCCATTGCACGATCTCGTCGCGGCGCGTGTAGATGGCGCTGAAGCGGCTCTTCCCCGAGGTCGGCGCGAACACCGCGGCGACGAATGCGCATGAGCATTCGGACGTGCCGCACATCTCGGGCTCGTCGGAAAACGTCTGCCAGAACGACTGGATCGCCTGCAACGCGGGACGGATTCGATCGTGTACTCCCGCCCATCCGTCACGAATCGGCGAGCCAAGCGCCACCACTTGGCGCACGTTTGCGGGGTTTGCCGCGGCGATTGCGCGGCCCAGTACGCCGCCCAGGCTATGCCCGATGATTGTCACGCGCTGGCCGGATTCGCGCGCAATCTTTTCCACCCGCCATCCCACCAGTTCCATCTTGCGCCGCGGGCATCCGACGTTGAGATCGATTCCCGACAGATACGGACGGTATCCGACGCGCCCGAGCCATCGCGCCATCGTGCCGAGCGACCAATCGCCCGCGGTGAATCCGGGAATCAGCAGGACCGGACGGCCGTCGCCGCGCGGCACTCCGACGCCGTAGCCGACCGGGTCGCGAACCAGCGAAGCGAACTGCTGCAGGAAGTCGAAGTAGGCATAGGCGGTTAGTTGCAGCAGCATCCTGGTTACTAATCAGTGTTCCGACGTTTTTGTGCGCGCGTTCGCGCGACACTGCCACGAAATGCCGTAACAGTAAAGTCATTCGGGCGAAACAGCTGTGGACAGTGAACAGTGAAAAAAAACGTGCGTGATGCGGGCATCACGCACGCGACGACGCTCTTCGATTTTCGTGTGCGCTAGGCCTTGGGCAGACCCAGTACGCGCTCGCCGATAATGTTGTGCTGGATCTGATTGGTCCCGGCGTAAATCGTGGGACCGCGCGCCGCGAGCATTCTGAACGACCACTTGCCCTTGTCAACCGCGAACGGCGCGTTGAATTCCAGCTGGCTATACGGCCCCAGCAGTTCCATCGCGTAAAGAGCAATCTTGAGCGCGAGCTCCGTGCCGCACAGTTTCATCATCGAACCTTCCGGCCCCGGTGGCAGTCCCTTCAACTGGCGCGTCAGCTGCCGATAGCCGGTGTATCGGAGCGCCTGCGCCTCGGCGGCGAACTCCGCAACTTTCTGGCGCACGCTCGAATCGTCCCACGCCGTCGAACCGTCACCGCTGCGCAGGATGCGCTTGGCGAGCCTGGCCAGCTCATAGACCTCGCCCATCGCGCCTTCGCCGCCGCCGCCACCGCGCTCAAACAGCAGCGTGGTCATCGCGACCTGCCAGCCGTTATTGCACTCGCCGAGGATATTTTTTTTCGGCACGCGGACATCCTCGAAGAACACTTCGTTGAAGCCCTTGCCGCCCGTCATCTGCACCAGCGGACGCACCGTTACGCCGGGGCTGTGCATATCGATCAGCAGGTAGCTGATTCCCTTGTGCTTGGGCGCGGCGGGATCGGTGCGCACCAGCGCGAAGATCATGTCTGCATGCTGCGCAATCGAGGTCCACGTCTTCTGCCCGTTGACGACGAAGTCGTCGCCATCGTCAACTGCACGCGTCTGCACCGAGGCGAGGTCGGAGCCCGCGCCCGGCTCGGAGTATCCCTGACACCAGACTTCCTCGGCTTTGAGAATTTTCGGAATATGATTTTTCTTCTGTTCCTCGGTCCCCCAATGTATCAGCGTAGGACCGATCAGGTTGATTCCCATCCCGATCATCGGCTCGTTGAGCCCGAGCCGGCTCAGTTCTTCCCGATAGATCAGCCGCTGCATGACGGTTGCGCCGCGCCCGCCGTATTCCTTGGGCCAGTTGACTGCCACCCAACCGCCCTCGTTGAGCCTCCTGTGCCAGTTGACGCGGGCCTCCCAGTCGCCCTCGGCCTCGTCGGCCATGATATTGCTCGGCGGCGGAGCGAATTTCTTGTTTGCTTCGAGCCACGCGCGCACTTCGGTGCGAAATGCCTGGTCTTCCGGCGTATAGTTGAAGTCCATCGATTGAATGCCTTCTCCGTTGATTCCCGGCTCGCGCGCGCCTCAGCCCTTGGGCAGTCCGAGCACACGCTCACCGATAATATTATGTTGTATCTGATTGCTGCCCGCCGCAATCGTGCCGCCGCGCGCCGCCAGCATCCTGAACGACCACTTGCCCTTGTCAACTGCGAACGGCGCGTTGAATTCCAGCTGGCTGTACGGCCCGAGCAGCTCCATCGCGAACAATTGAATGCGCAAGTTCAGCTCCGTGCCGCACAGCTTCATCATCGATCCTTCCGGCCCCGGCGGTATCCCCTTCAGCCGGCGCGTCAGCTGCCGATAACCGGTGTAACGCAGCGCCATCGCTTCGCTGTAGAACTCGGCGATTTTCTGGCGCACGCTCGCGTCATCCCACGCCGATGCGCCGTTGCGCGGGAGCGATTTCGCAAGCTCCACCAGCTCGCGGCATTGCATAAGCACGCCGCGATCGCCGCCGCCGCCCGATCGCTCGAACATCAGCGTCGTGATTGCCACCTGCCAGCCCTGGTTCTTCTCGCCGACCAGATTTTTCTTCGGCACCCGCACGTCTTCGAAAAAAACCTCGTTGAAACCCCTGTTGCCCGTGATTTGCACCAGCGGCCGGACGGTCACCCCGGGACTGTGCATATCGACTATCAGGTAGCTGATTCCCTTATGCTTGGGCGCGTCGGGATCCGTGCGCACCAGCAGGAAGATCCAGTCGGCGTATTGCGCGATCGTGGTCCACACTTTCTGCCCGTTGACGACGAAGTAGTCGCCGTCTTCGACCGCGCGCGTCTGCAGCGAGGCCAGGTCGGAGCCCGAACCCGGCTCGGAATATCCCTGGCACCAGACTTCTTCGGCCTTCATTATCGGCGGGATAAAGCGCTGCTTCTGCTCCTCGGTCCCCCAATGCAACAGCGTCGGCCCGAACATGGTGGTGCCCATTCCGATCATCGGCGCGGCGACGCCGGCCCGCGCGAGTTCCTCGTTATAGACGATCGTCTGCAGGATACCGGCGCCGCGCCCTCCATACTGAACCGGCCAGTTCGGCGCGAGCCATCTGCCTTCGGCCATCTTCTTCGCCCAGCGCTTCTGCTCCTCGAACGCGTTCTTGCCCTCGGCCATCAACATCTCGCGCGAGCGCGGCGCAAACTGCTTGTTGGCGTCCAGCCACGCGCGAAACTCCATCCGGAACGCTTCGTCTTCGGGATTGAAATTGAAATCCATCGCGCATTTCTCCTGCCACGGCTCGATGGCCTGCACCGGCTATGACGATCTCCCCGCTGACCGCAGGGCGCACTTCGCGTTTGAACTTAAAACATTCGATCCGCGCTCTGCAAAGGCACGGGGCCGTTTGACAATACTTTCGCGATTGCGGAAAATTGGACTCCGGGAACGATTGGATAACCGCATGCGCCTTCTGCACACGATGCTCCGGGTCAACAACCTCGACGAGTCGCTCAAGTTCTACTGCGACAAGCTCGGGATGAAACTCATCCGCAAGCACGACTTCCCCGCCGGCGAGTTCACCCTCGCCTTCGTCGGCTACGGCGCCGAGAACGAAACCGCGGTGCTCGAGTTGACCTGGAATTGGGGAACCTCGAAGTACCAGATCGGCACCGCCTACGGACACATCGCGCTCGGCGTCGACGACATCTACAAAACCTGCGCCGACTTGAAGGACAAGGGCGTCAACATCGTGCGCGAGCCCGGCCCGATGAAGCACGGCACCACTCCCATCGCCTTCATCGAGGATCCCAACGGCTACAAGATCGAACTGATACAGCAAAAGTAGGCGCCGGTCCCTTCCCGCATTCGCAAAGAGCCACCTGAGCCATCGTACAGCCTCCCCCCTTACCCTTCTAACAACGCCCTTCGAGTACTCAGGTGAAACTCCGCCCGCATCCCGCGGCGGGGCCGATTTGTTTTAACATTGGGTGCAGGGGCAGGGCTGAGCCCTGCACCCAGTATTAAGGCCGCCCGCCGTTGGCGGGCGCGGCCCCTGCCAACGGCTTAATACTGCGCTGCCCGCCACGGCCAGGGGTCACCCCTGCAGCCCGAAAAATTCCTTGATCGCCCCGATCGCCTCGACCTCCGTCAGCGACGGCGCATGCCCTACTCCCGCCACCTCGACGGCTTTCGCCCGCTTGTGCACCGTGCACATCCGGCTCGCCGTCGCACGCTCCAGGATATCGCTGTCCGCTCCGCGTACGATCAGAATCGGGCACGCGATCCGCGCGTACTGCACCCACAAATCGAGGCGATTCTGCGCGGTCCCGCCGCGAAGCGGCCGCCGCACGTTGGCATCCATCTTCCAGACCAGGCCGCCTTCGGCCCCCGGCTTGACCGACCATTTCACTTGTTCGGCGACAACACTGTCCGCCAGCTTCGCCATCGGCGGATAATTCTCCTTGTAGTATTTCACCACTTCACCGAGATCTTTGAAGCGCTCCGGCGCCTCGCCGACGTAGCTCGCGATTCGCGCCGTTCCCGCCGGATCGATTTCGGGGCCGATGTCGTTCAGTACCAGCCGCTCGACTCGCTCCGGCCATCCTCCCCCGTACATCATCGAGATTATCCCGCCCATCGAGGTGCCAATCAGGCTCGCGCGCGCGCAGCCTAACTGCTCGAGCATCCGCGCCAGGTCGGTCACGTAATTTTGCGGAATATATTCGGTCGACGGCCCCCAAGCGCTGTCGCCGCGGCCGCGCACGTCAACCGAAATCACGTGATACCTCGGCGTCAGATGAGGCGCGAGCGCGTCGAAGTTGTGCGCGTTGCCGGTCAGCCCATGCACGCATACGATCCACGGCGCGCCGTCGTTGCCGTAGTCGATGTAGTGAAGCCGAAGACTGTTCGCGCTGACGAATTTGTCCGATGCCATCTTTGCACGAGTCGCGCAGTCCGAGCTTTTCCGCGAGCCTCAACCTGCGCCGCTGCCTTCTCGTACCACAAACGCTCTAATTGTCGCGAATCTGGCAACCAGCCCGATTTTTTCCGATTTGCGGCTTTCCTCACCCCCTGCGATAAACTTAACTCTATCTAATCCTTGACCTACCTGTTCTATTAGTATAACTTACAGAAATAAGGATGACGTACCGTCACCGAACCAAGGGTATGTGCGATGGCTCATCGCAACGGCAGCACAGGGATCGACCTGAATTCCAACGACTCTTCTTTTTCCGACGAGATACTCACGCTCGCCCAATGCCTGATGCCTGAGCCGCCAACCGCCAAGGTCAAGCGCGTCATTGCGGAAAGCTGGATCGATCGCCAAGTTCATGAAATCGCATGGACGGCGTACGACACCGTCGTCGGCGCCACCAACGACGTAACCAATCGGCTCTTTACCAGTCCCGCCGTCGGCAATGTGCTCGGCGACGCAATCGACATCGTGCTTCGATGGCAGCGGTTCAACGCGGTCGTCGCGGGCGCCTTCTTCGCCGCCCTGTGGCCCGCAGCCGGCCTGCCGGCCGCGACCGAACAAGCGTAAAACCGCCCGTTTCGTCCCGGAGGCGACAAAAAACACGGGCAAAATCAGATTCGATGGTGTTAACCTTGGTAAACCAACCGGCGGGCTCGCGTCGCGCCGAAAATCAGGAGAAAAAGAAATGTCAGATCACAAAAAAGTAATGTCAAATCACAAAGGGACACACTCAGCACACAAACAGCAGGATTCGGGAGTGTTCGAGAGTATCAGCAATTTGCGCAGTGACCTGTTGAGCGTCAAGGGCGTCAAGAAGTTCGCCGCCTGGTACATCGACACCAGCGAGAAAGTCGCCAACCAGGCGATCGATTTCGAGGCCTCCGCCACCAAGTGGGCCAAGCAAACTCCGCTCGCTCCTATCTTCGAGGCGCAGATGAAGTATGGCAAGAAGTTCGTCGAGCGCTCCGCCAACGCCGCGCGTTCGCTCTGGCGCCTCGAATAACCGGTCTTTGCTCCCCTTCCTTGCGAAGGAAGGACAGGTTCACAGTTCGGGATACCGCGCAGTTGATTCCGCAGAGCAGACAGTTTGTTGTCAGTGAGTTGACGGACTGTTAGGTTGCGGTGCCGGCTAGTCTCGCGCAATCTGCAATTCGCTGGCCGGTTCGTATCGGGTCAGCGGGATCAGCAGCACGAAAGAGGCAATCGCCGCTGCGAATGCGGCGGCGATCGCGACGCGGTAGCTGCCGGTGCGATCGATGATCAATCCCGCCAGCGGAGGACCGGCCATCGCGCCAAATCCTCCACTGGTGTAAAGCGCGCCGAGCATCGTTCCCATCCGATCCGTGCCGAACAGATGAGCAATCACGGCGGGTGAGAGCGCGACATATCCGCCGTATCCCGCGCCCATCACCAGCGCAAACACTACCATTACTGGATAAGAAGGCGCGGCCAGCCAGATGCCGTAGCTGAGCGCGAGAACCAGAAAGCTTGCCTGGTAGAGCCGCACCACGCCGGCGCGGTCGGCGAGACTGCCCAGGCCCATCCGGCCCGCAACGCTCGCGCCGCCGATGATGCCGACCAGTGCGGCGCTGGCGAAATCGCTTGCGCCGTGCTCGTGAGCGAACGACGGCAGATAGACGAACGGCACGAACAGCGCCATCGCGACCATCACCGATGACGCGTACAGGAGGCGGAAGGCTGGACTGCGAATCGCGTCGCCAAGCTGGATTCGCGACGGCGTCACGTGGACGGGAGGCCGCTCGACGATCCAGGCGCATCCGAGCAAAATCGCGGTGCTGGCAATGGCAAACGCGACGTACGTCGCGCGCCATCCGAGATGAGAGATCGATGCCGCCGCGACCGGCGCGCCGCATACTGTTCCAAATCCGATCCCCGCCACTGCTATTCCAAGCGCGGTGTTGCGCCGCCGGATGAACCATCCGCCGACGACTGCGACCATCGGAACATAAGCGCATGCGACTCCGGCGCCGACCCCGAGTCCGTAAGTCAGGTAGCCGAGCCAGAGACGATCGATCATCGACGTGAGCGCGAGACCCGCGCCCATGACCAGCGCGCCGGTCGCGACCACGACTCGTGGGCCGAAGCGGTCCGAGAGATGGCCCGTGACGGGGCCGAGACTCGCCCAGACCAATACTGTGATCGAGAACATCGCCGAGGTCGCGCTGCGGCGCGCGCCGAACTCCGCCAACATCGGTTTGAAGAACGCGCCGAAGCTGTAGGCGACGCCGTACACCGCGCACATCGCAACGAATGCGGCCGCGACCATCCACCACGCGCGCGGAGAATCGAACAGCTCGAGAGGCGGGATCGGCTCGCGCGATTCTCCCGCGCCGGGTGCGCAAGGGTCAGCGATGGCCTTCGTGCTCGAGGGCGACGCGCGCGGCTTGCAGTTCCTTGTGTTTGGCGGCGCTGACGACCGGATAGTGGAGATTGAGGTCTTCCAGAGTGCTGATGATCGCGTCGGCCACCACCAGGCGCGAATACCATTTCTTATCCGCGGGAACGACGTACCAGGGCGCGTGCGGAGTGGCGGTACGCTGGATCAGTTCCTCGTAGGCCGCCATGTACTCGTGCCATCGTTCTCTTTCCGTGACGTCGGAGGCCGAAAACTTCCAGTTCTTGACGGGCTCCTCGAGACGGCTCAGGAAACGCTTCCTCTGTTCCTCCTTCGATAGATTGAGAAAGAACTTCCGGGTGACGACGCCATTGCGCCACAGGTAATGCTCGTGCGCGTTGATATCGGCGAAGCGCTCGTTCCAGATGTTTTTGGTGACGAGCGCCGGCGGCATTCGTTCGCCCTCGAGCAACTCCTTATGCACGCGGACGACGAGAACCTCTTCGTAGTAGGAGCGGTTGAAGATTCCGATTCGGCCACGCTCGGGAACGCACTTGGAGGTCCGCCATAGGAAGTCGTGATTGAGTTCCTCGGCGGAAGGCTGCTTGAACGAATAAACTTGGCATCCCTGCGGATTGACGCCGGACAACACGTGCTTGATGACGCCATCCTTGCCGGCGGCGTCCATCGCCTGAAAGATCAGCAGAATTGCCCATCGATCCTGCGCGTAGAGCTTGTCCTGCAAACCGCTCAGCCGCTCGATCCCGCGCGGCAATTCCTTTTCGGCATGCTTTTTCGATTTCAGACCGCTGCTGTCCCCAGGGTCGAAGTCCTTCAAGCGAAACTTGCTGCCGTCATTGACGCGGTATGGTTTTGAGAACTCGCGCACAGCTGACATAAGGATGTGCTCCTCCCGTTCGGTCTCGAATTGACTATCCCTGTTTGGCGGACCCGCACGATTGTTACACCACGCGCCGCTCAACAGTCGAGCGCAACCCAGCCGGCGCAATCTTCGCTTTGAGGGAGAAGATGGTGCGCCATGAGGGACTTGAACCCCTCCACGCGGGATTCAAATCAGCTTGTCATAGCCGGCGTGCGAGCCGATCCAGAACCAGACTATTTCACCGGCATGCGGCTTGATGCCCACTGCCCGATAGTGAATCCCAATGCGGACCGACCAAATCGGTCGCGTCGGATGTATATGTTTGAAGTGCAAACTCGGGTGAAGGGGGTCTTGAACGAACTGTTTGTACGCTTCATTCGCGAGCGACCGGATCTGCCCTGGAAGGCTCTGATAGCAGGTCCAGAACGCTTTTGTCGTTCGAGAAGTCAGAGTTTCGATACGTCGAGAATTTCAGTGCGCCCTTCCAAATACTCTGCAAGGGCTTGATCGGCGAGCTTTTCAAGCTTCGCTCCGGAACCTGCAAACTGGACTTCCCACTCACGCTCATCGGACTCAATCAGTTTCAAAAGCCATTGCGCAAAGGCGTCCTGCTCGCACTCGGGCAATTCCGAGGCCACCTTTTCGAAAGCTTGCTTGAGAAGTTCGCTCATCACAACTCGAACTATACATCAACCCCCGGTCGAGGAAAATGAATCAATCGCGATTTTCGACGATCGCGCGTGCGCCAAGCGCCTCGCGCGTATCGGCGATGAAATTACTGGGAGAAGATGGTGCGCCATGAGGGACTTGAACCCCCGACCTGATGATCCGTAGTCATCCGCTCTAATCCACTGAGCTAATGGCGCGCCGGAACCTTAGAAATTTTCATATCGCAGCCCCGCGAGCAAGGCAGGGGTGACCCCTGCACCCAGTATTAAGGCCGCCCGCCGTTGGCGGGCGCGGCCTCCTGCCGCGGGCACGCCGTGTTTTCCTTTCTTAATACTGGCCTCCCGTGCCAACGGGTCTTAATACTGGCCAGCCGTGCCAACGGCCTGCTCACCCCTGCTGGGCGGCGGGAATCCAGACCGAGACCGTCGTGCCTTCATGCACCTTGCTCTCGATCCGCAGCACGCCATGATGCAACTGGACGATGTGCTTGACGATCGCCAAGCCCAGCCCCGTGCCGCCGAGCTCGCGCGAGCGGGCGCGATCGACGCGATAGAATCGTTCCGTCAGGCGCGGGATATCTGCCGCTGGAATTCCCTCGCCCGTATCCGCGACGACCAGCGCGACGCCTGGCTTTGCGTTTGCTCCGTTGGCGCCGGCGGCTTCGCGAGCCTCGACCGTGACGCGGCCCTCGCGCGGAGTGTACTTGATCGCGTTGTCGATCAGATTGAGCATCACCTGATGCAAGCGGTCGCGATCGCCGGCCAGCTTCGGCAATCCCGGCGGGCATTTCACTTCCAGGCGCAGGCCGCGCCGTCCCGCCTGCTCCTGCATCAACTCCGCCGCCTCGGACAGCACGCGCATCGGCTCGAGTTGTTCGATCTTGAGCGGAGTCAGCCCGCGCTCCAAATCCGAAAGCGAGACCAGGTCGTCAAGCAGCCGCGCCAGCCGGTGCGCCTGCCGCTCGATGATGCCGAGAAAGCGCATCGAGGTTTCATGATCGTCCACGCCTCGAATGAGGGTTTCGGCGTAGCCGTACAGCGCGCTTAGCGGAGTGCGCAGCTCGTGGGTGAGATTCGAGATTAAGTCGGCGCGCAAAGTCTCGTACGACTTGAGCTGCGTGATGTCGTGGAAGACGAACACCCACGCCGCGCCGCGCGAGGTGCGAATCTGCGCGGCACTGGCGCTCACGTAAAGCGGCGCGGGATTCTGGATCATGATCTCCGCGCTCATGACCTGATGGTCCGTGGAGCGCATCGAGCGACCGGCAAACTCCTGCAATCGCGGGTCGCGGCATAGCTCGACGAACGGCCGATCGCGATAGTCGGTGTCGGCTCCCAGAGCGAAGATGCGCCGGGCCGAGCCGTTGAGCAGAACCACCTCCCCGCGCGCGCCGGTCACCACCACCGCCTCGGTCATGCTGCGCAGGATCGCCTCGAACTCGTCGCGCTGCTCGGCCAGCGAGTCCACCTCGGCGACGATCGCGTCGGCAGCGTCGAGCAAGTGACGCTCCGCACGGCCCATCGCGTCGCTTCCGTTGGGCAGCAGATGCGGTGGCGGACGCCTGTCCTGCAGCGCGGCGGCAACGGCCTCCAGTCTTTCTGCGCGGCGCGACAGCGTGCGTCCGATCGCGGTGGCGGAAATCGCGCCGAGCGCAAGCCCGAGCACGATCACGACGGCGACCCACACACCCGGCGCCGCTCCGGTGGCGGCAAGCACCACCAGGAATATAGCTGCCGGCGCGAGGCCGATTCCTATCGCTGCGATCAGGCTGGCGGTCGGTGATCTATCCAAGCGCTTCGGGGTTGAAGCGATAACCGACGCTTCGCACCGTGAGGATCAATTCCGGATTGGCGTCGTCGCGCTCGATATGCTGGCGCAGGCGGCGCACGTGCACGTCAACGGTCCGCGGTTCGACGAACGTGTCGCGGCCCCACACCATGTCGAGCAGTTGTTCGCGCGTGTACACCCGCATCGGATGCTGCACGAAGAATTTCAGCAGTTCGAACTCGCGCAGAGCAAGCTCCCTGCGCTTGCCGTCCACGAACACCTGGTAGGTGCCGAAGTCCATTCGCAGGCGCCCCTTCTCATACGCGCCGCCGCCGGAGTCCGGCTCTGAGAGCGGATTGGCGCGCCGCAGCAGCGCCTTCACGCGCGCCACCAGCTCGCGCGGGCTGAACGGCTTGACCACGTAATCGTCGGCGCCCATCTCCAGTCCGAGCACCTTGTCAACTTCTGTACCCTTCGCCGTGACGATCAGTATCGGAAGATGCGCGGTCTCGCGCTCGGCGCGCATCTGGCGGCAGACCTGCAGCCCCGGCATCCCCGGCAGCATCAGATCGAGCACCATCAGGTCGGGCACCCGGCGCTTGACGCGCTCGAGCGCCTGCGCACCGTCGGCCGCCTCCTCGACGATGAAACCCTCCTGGGCGAGGTTGTAGCGGATCAGTTCGCGAATGTCGGCATCGTCTTCAACGATCAGCACCCGGTAGCGAATTCCGCGCTGCGCCTCGGAGACCGCGTTCGCAGCCTGGCTGGTTTGATTCATCGCTTCATCCCCTCCACCTTGCCAATCAAGTTGCCCGCTTCTTGGTTTCGTCGTGACGGATCATTTTGCCCTTGACCATGAACGTCACCATTTCGGCGATGTTGGTCGCGTGATCGGCGATACGCTCGAGATACTTGGAAATGAAAAGCAACCGCGTCGCGGACCCGATGGTATGCGGATCCTCGGCCATGTAGCTGAGCAGCTCGCGATAGACCTGGTAGTTGAGCAGATCGACTTCGTCGTCGCGCGCGATCACCTGGTCGGCGAGGTCGGTGTCGTCGCGCATGAACGCATCGATACTGTCCCTGACCATCGACTGCGCGATCTCCGCCATCCGCGGCAAGTCTATGTAGGGCTTGAGCTGCGGAACTTCGTTCAGTTCGAGCGTGCGCTCGCAGATGTTGACCGCGTTGTCGCCGATTCGTTCGAGGTCGGTCGTGATCTTCAGTCCCGTGGTGATAAAGCGCAGATCGCTGGCGGTCGGCTGATGCAGCGCGAGCAGCCGGATACACTGCTCGTCGTTGCCGTTGTCCATCCGATTTACTTCTTCGTCGCGCGCGATGACCTCGCGGGCATGCTCGCTGTCGCGATTAACCAGCGCATCGACCGCCTCGGCGATTTGACGCTCGATCAATCCGCCCATCTTGATCAGACCGGCGCGTAAGCCGCGCAGATCCTCTTCGTACTGCTTATTGGTATGCTGCGGCTGAGTGCTATCCATTTTACTCTTTACCGATATCAGCCGAACCGCCCGGTGATATAGTCTTCAGTCTCGCGCCGGGTCGGGTTCGTGAATATCTGCTTGGTCTCGCCGTATTCGACCAAATCGCCGGTGTACATGAAGGCGGTCATGTCGGAGCAGCGTGCGGCCTGCTGCATGTTATGGGTCACGATAACGATAGTGTACGCCGACTTAAGTTCCAGCAATAGTTCTTCGATGCGCGCGGTCGAGATCGGATCGAGTGCGGAGCATGGCTCGTCCATCAACAGCACCTCGGGCTGAACCGCGAGCGCGCGCGCCACGCACAGCCGCTGCTGCTGTCCGCCCGACAAGCTGCCGCCGGGCCGCCGCAGGCGATCTTTAACCTCTTCCCAAAGCGCCGCCTGGCGCAGGCTTCGCTCGACTACCTGATTGCGCTCGGCGCGGCTTATCTGCACCCCGTTGAGGGTCAGCCCCGCCGCGACGTTGTCCTCGATCGACATGGTTGGAAAGGGCGTCGGCTTCTGGAAGACCATCCCTATTCGCCGCCGCACCTGCACCGGATCGACGCCGTCGTCGTAGATGTTGTTCCCGTCGAGCAGCACCTCGCCGCTCGCGGTCGCGCCGGGCACCACCTCGTGCATCCGGTTGAGGCATCGCACCAGCGTCGATTTGCCGCATCCCGACGGTCCGATGATCGCGGCGATGCGGTCTTGCTCGAAGGAAAGGCTGACATCGTGCAGCGCGCGATTCTTGTGGAAGTACGCGTTGAGATTTTTGACGACCAGCTTTTCAGCCATGGCTACCTTGGCGCTTTCGCCGCCCCGCCCGTCACCCATCGCACGCCCAACTCGAGCGCGAGAATTATCCCCGTCAGCACCAGCGCACCCGCCCACGCCTGCCGCTGCCAATCGGCGAAGGGCGAAATGGCATAGGTGTAAACCTGAACCGTCAGCGTGTTGATCGGATGAAACAGCGAGGTTGACCAGAACCGGTTGCCGAACGCCGTAAACAGCAGTGGCGCCGTCTCGCCCGAGACTCGCGCCACCGCCAGGATGACGCCGGTCGCTATTCCCGACAGCGCCGTGCGCGCGACCACCGACAGCGTCGTGCGCCAATGCGGCACGCCCAGCGCCAGCGACGCCTCGCGCAGTTCCGGCGGCACCAGCAGCACCATCTCTTCGGTGGTGCGCGTGACCAGCGGAATCATGATCGCCGCCAGCGCGACGGAACCGGCAATCGTCGAGAACCCGCCGAACGGTCGCACGATCACTGCGTAGGCAAAGATTCCGACCACGATCGACGGCACACCCATCAGCACGTCCGCCGAGAAACGCACCCAGTTGGTGAACTGGCTCGCGCGATTGGCCGCCAGATAAAGACCCGCGCCGACTCCGATCGGCACTCCAATCAGGCACGCGATCCCCACCACTTCGAGCGTGCCGACGATCGCGTTGGCCATCCCGCCGCCCGGTTCGCCGACCGGCGCGGGCATGTGCGTGAAGAACGCCCAGTTCAGACTCGCGACGCCCTTGGTGAGCAGATAGCCAAGCACCAGGAACAGCGGGATCAGCGTCACGATGGTCGCGCCGACCGTGATCGCCATCATCGAATCGCTCTTGAACTTGCGATAGCGATAGCTGGTCTCGCCGTGAAGAGTGCTGACGCCGGCAGCCATTACTTGCCCGTCTCCCGATAGCGGCGCTGCTGCACTGCCAGCACCAGCGTGCGCGCCACGACGTTGAGCACGATTCCGAGAATCAGCAGCACCAGTCCAAGTTCGATTAGCGCCGCGACATAGAGGTCGGAGGTGGCTTCGGCAAATTCGTTGGCGATTACGCTGGCAAGCGTCGCCGCCGGCTTGAACAGCGACGTGGAAATCTGCGCCGAGTTGCCGATTACCATCGCCACCGCGATCGTCTCGCCGAGCGCGCGGCCCAGCCCCAGGATGATCGCGCCGATCACGCCGGTCATGCCGTACGGGATAACCGCCGTCTTGACCATCTCCCACTTGGTCGCGCCAAGCGCGAGCGCGGCCTCGCGCTGCGTATGCGGAACGACGCGAAAGACGTCGGTGCAAACCGACGAAATGTACGGGATGATCATGATGGCGAGAATCACTCCCGCCGAAAGCATCCCGACCGCCACCTTGGGCCCCTGGAAGAACGGCATCCAGCCGAACCAATGCGCCAGCGGCGGCTCGACATAGTCGCGAATCCACGGACCCATCACGAACACGGCCCACAGGCCGTACACGACGCTGGGAATTGCGGCCAGAAGATCGACCAGGAAGCCCAGCCGATGGCTCAGCCAGTCGGGCGCCATCTCGCTCAGGCACAGCGCGACGCCCAGGCTTAGCGGCACCGCGATCGCCAACGCGATGAACGATGAAACGAAGGTCCCGTAGATAAACGGCAGCGCGCCGTATTGTTCGTTAACAGGATCCCATTCTGTGCTGATGAAAAAATGCAGGCCGAACGCGCGAATCGATGGAAAGCTGTCGGCAATCAGTGCCACCGCAAGTCCGAACAGCAATGCGAGAATCGACAGCGCAAGAATAAATGTGCCGGTATTGAAAATTCGATCGCCGAACAAACGCGCCTGCACGGGCGCTCTCGCGCGCTTGTGCCGGACCATCGGAATGCTGTCGGCCATCGAACCTTCTAATTCGGACAAGCGAACTCTTCCTTGAGAATTTGCTGACTCGTTCACGTCGAAGCCGATCACTGCGTCGCGATCGGACTGTCCGTCGTCACAATCATACGCATCAAATGTTGCGGCAATGTTACGGAGGCTGAAAATCGCAGTGAACCCGCGAATCTTCGGCGAAACCGGCAGGGGGTGACCCCTGCACCCAACGTTAAGGGAGCGGACCGCTACGCGCGGGGTTTTTCACTGGTCGCGGCGGCGACGGCGCAGTGAGAATCGCGAGAAACCGAGAGAAAAGGGCGCTTCGGCGCACTTTTCAATTGATACTGCGGGTGCAGGGGCCGCAGCCCCTGGCCGTTGGCACGGCTGGCCAGTATTAAGACCCGTTGGCACGGGAGGCCAGTATTAAGAAACCGTTCGCCCGCCGGCTCTTCTATCGCGTAGTCGTGAAAAGATGCGCTGCGCAGATTTTCACGTCTTCTTACTGCGGGTGCAGGGGCCGCAGCCCCTGCCCAAGGAAGGGTGAAACCCAGGTGGGTTTCACATTTAATTCCTCGTGATCCTCTCCACCCCTCCCATGTAAGGGCGCAAGACCTCGGGGATCGTCACGCTGCCGTCCTCGTTCTGGTAGTTTTCCAGCACCGCGATCAGTGTCCGCGGCAACGCCAGCCCTGAACCATTGAGGGTATGAACCAACTCGGGCTTGCCGCCTTTGGTTTTGAAACGAATCTTCGCGCGGCGTGCCTGAAAATCCGTGCAGTTGGAAATCGAACTGACTTCGAGCCATTCGGCGCATCCCGGCGCCCACAGTTCCAGATCGTAAGTGACAGCGCTGGCGAAACTCAGGTCCGCCGTGCATAGCTCGACAACGCGAAACGGAATTTTCAGCCGCCGGCATATTTCCGAGGCATCGTTCACCATCTTGTGAAATTCGTCGTCCGACGTTTCCGGGCGCACCAGCTTGACCATCTCGACCTTGTCGAACTGATGGCCGCGCTTGATGCCGCGGACGTCGCGCCCGGCCGACATCTTCTCGCGCCGAAAGCACGGCGTGTACGCGGTCATGTAAATCGGCAGGACGCTTTCGTCGAGAGTTTCATCGCGATGGAGGCTGGTAAGGGGAACCTCGGCGGTCGGGATGAACCAGAAGTCATCCTCCTCGTCGTGATACATCGTGTCCGCGTTCTTCGGGAGATGCCCGGTGCTGGTGGCAGTCTCGCGAGTCACCATCAGCGGCGGGATTATTTCGAGATAGCCTTGCTCCCGCTTGACGTCGAGCATCCACGCGATCAGCGCGCGTTGAAGCCTGGCGCCCGCGCCGCTCAAGACGTAGAAACGCGTCCCTGAAAGTTTTACCCCGCGATCGAAATCGATGATTCCGAGATTCTCGCCAAGCTCCCAATGCGGGAGCGGCTTGAACGCGGTGAACTCAAGAGGCGTTCCCTCGGTTTTGATTACGCGGTTGTCGGCCTCGCTCGTGCCGACGACGACGTACGGCCGCGGGATATTGGGGATCGTAAGTGCCAGCTCCTCAACCTGCCGCTCCGCCAGACCGAGTTGCACACCCAGGCGCAGCGCGGGGCTGAGATTTACCCTTCCACCGGCCAAGGCGAAGTTAGTAGAAAACTCGGTCAGCTTCTCTTCGTCCGCTTCCTCCGCGCGAATCTTGGCGATCTCGGCCGCGCGTTCCTCGGGCGGGAGCTTGCCGACTTCCCTCGCGCGCCGCTTGCGTTCGGCTCGGATTTGATCGACTTCGCCCTGAAGCTTGCGCCGCTTCTGGTCAACCTCGAGGATTCGATCGACTTCAGCCGGATCGACGCCCCGCTTGGCGAGTTCGCCCTTTACGAAATCGGGCCGTTCACGAATCAGCTTGATATCCAGCATTCAGAATGCGTTCCTCAACAGTTCAATTTCCAGCCGCTTGCCCGACGCGTCAACCGCGATAATGTCGAAGCGCATCTCGATTTCGTCCGCGCGATAGCGCCGCGCAAACACTTCCGCCGCGCGCCGCATCCTCGTCTGCTTGCGCTCATCGACCGCCTCTTCGGGCGCACCCGCCGCACGGCTCCGCCGCGTCTTCACCTCGACGAACACCAGAATCTCGCCGTCCATCGCGACCAGATCGATTTCCGCTCCGGCGGCGCGAAAATTTCGCGCGACGATCCGGTAGCCGTTGCGCCGCAGATGCCGTTCGGCGGCGCGCTCGCCCCGCCGCCCCAGCGCAATCC
>CABDYU010000049.1_pt1 | contig 55301 bp, 63 predicted proteins | sample 3132011 | NCBI WGS metagenome assembly CABDYU01 (sample SAMEA5534338, study PRJEB31848) | metagenome | biome: tundra; feature: field; material: soil | place: USA | collected 2013-05 | depth 0.45 m | reverse complement strand
GCTTCTACACCGATCCGCAGCACGAATGCTCCTGCTCGCCAATCGTGATTCAGCGCTATCGCTCGCGCATCTCGGGTCCGCTCCTCGATCGCATCGACATCCACATCGAAGTGCCCGCCGTGAAGTACAAGGACCTGACCGACCGCGTCGCGCGCGAGCCGTCGGTCGCGATTCGTGAGCGCGTCAATCACGCGCGCGAAGCGCAGCTCGTTCGCTTCAAGGGGATGCCGTTTTTCTGCAACGCGCAGATGCGCGCGAGCGATCTCCGCCTCCACTGCCAAATCGAGTCCGGCGGCGAGCGCCTGCTCGAGCTTGCCATCAACCGCCTCGGCCTGAGCGCGCGCGCCTACACGCGAATCCTGAAAGTCTCGCGCACCATCGCCGATCTCGACGGCGCCGCCTCGATCGCCGCCCACCATGTCAGCGAGGCGATTCAGTACCGCTCGCTCGACCGCACCGCCCCCTAAAAAACCAAGCGGGCGGCTCGAATGTCTCCTCGTCGCCGCCTAGGGGTATGGCGCTTCGTAGGCCATGTAACGCGATATCTTCCAGCTTCCATCCGGTTGGCGCCGGAATATATCCATCCCAGGTTCCCGTTTCGTCTCCTCGGATCCGTTTTTCGGGCGCACCTTCAGAGTCCAAACGAGCCTTACAACAGCGACATCGCCCGAGACGATGATTTCCTTGATCTCCAGGTCATAGTGATATGCCTTGGCTGGGTCCGCCAACGCCATCTGCAAATTGGCGTACAGAGAATTGTAGGTGTCTTCAGGCTCCCCCCGAAAATTTGAAATCAAATCCGGCGCAAACAGCGAGCAAACCTCCGATGCGTTCCTGCTATCGAAGTCTCGCGTCCACTTCTCCAGCTCGGCGCGAATCTGATTGCTCGCGGCGGTCGTGGAATCCGCTTTCGCTGCTGGCACGTACGATGCGGACAACAGAATCGCGAGAACACCTGCTGTGAATGCTCCAATCCGAGCGCGCTTCATTCTCATAACCCCGGCTTCTCCTTCTCTCGAGCGCCAGACCCCTTGCAATCGCAGTGTCTAGCCGGGCCCATGGTTTTGCGCCGCTCGCCATCCTACACGCAAATTCGCGTATTTTTGCGCAAATTCGCGCCCTACCATCACCCCATCTTGATGACTTGTCACCATCGCGTTAACTGGTTTAGCAGTAATCTCGGAAATCGCGGAGAGCCCTGCCCCGTCAGCGGCTTTCCACAAGGGGAGTCAGCGATGAGCAGCATAGCGCGTATGGCTGTATTCGTTGTCTTGGGTTCGGCATTCACGGCCTTGGCGCTGGTCGTAGCCGGCTATCTGTCCACCACGTTCGGTTAATCCGAAGCGCCGCCCGCCGCATCCGACCTGACGGGCCCTTCCGGCAATTCCTTTTTCAGCGGCTCATCAAAGCCGCACGCAGTAGTCTTGCGCCCTGACGATCTCGCGCGCGCGTCCTTCACTGCGCTCAGCGATGACACAAAACAAGTTCTAACAGGACGAAGCCCGCATCCTTTCTTAACATTGGGGGCAGGGGTCACCCCTGCCCAAGGAAGTGTGAAACCCACGGTGGGTTTCACTTCAATTGATTCCTATTGATTTGGCGTTACCCCTGCCGCGGGCGTTCGCGACCAGAGCCTGAAATGGTCCGTCGTCAGGACCACGTGGAAGCCGTTGCTCGACAGAAAATCATCGGGAACCAACACCAGCGGGAGCAACTGAATCGGCGAATCGTCGATGACGGCCGGGACTTCCCCCCCCGCAATCGCGTCGAGCATCTGGTTTGTCCAAAAGCGGCGCGTATCCGAGATGAGCTGGTAAAAATCGGCCGCGCCAAGGTGGCGGCGCGCGGCGAAGAATCCGTCGCGATCGTACTCGGCTTTCGCTTCGCGATACACGCCGTAGGTTTCAGGATAGCGGATCAATTCGCGGCGTCCGGCCTCGAAGCATACGAACGACGGCGCGATCACGTCATCGCCGGGTTTGCTGGCGGCGCGCAACGCGTCGGCAAGCTGCGCGATTTCCGCGCGGGGCACGAAGCCGAAGCCATAGACGGCGCCATGCAGCCAGTTCTCGTTCACGATCGGCGTGATCCAGATCAGAAAAATCGCGATCAGCGCCGTACCGCCCGCAACGAGCTTCCATTGACGCGGCTCCTGCTCGCCCGCGATCAGACCCTCAATCGCCCGTACCAGCGCCGTCGCGCCGATTCCCGCGACGATCGCGATGAATGGGATCGCCTCGAGATAGTTGTGGCCCCACGCCGTCGGACTCAGCACGCCGTAAAAGGCATACTCGGCGGCGACTATCGCGAGCACGAGAATCACGCCACGGCTGAAGGCACGATAGGTGAAGACTCGCCAGCATCCAAGCACGAACAGCGGCGCGAGCACATCGAGGATCATCCGCGGGTAAGTCGCGATGCTGCCGGCGGTGTCGCGACCTTTCAGAAAATGAAACACGAACGTCTGGAATATGAACTCTTCCCCGTAGAGCCGGTAGAGGAGGGCGCTGAACGCGGCGAGCGCGAGCGCAAAGACGGTGCCCGAAACAACTGCGCCCGCGATTCGGCGGTGTGCGACGGCGACGAACGCCAGCATCACGGCAAACGGAATCACCGCCGTCAACTTGATCGCGCATGCGACGAAGAAAATGACCGCGAGAATCGTGGCCTGGCCAATCGCCGGCATCGTATCGTCGAGCGCGACAATCGCCCCGAGGATAATCAGCGGCGCGACGAAGCTCTCGCGCTCGTAGGCGTGGTAGCGAAAGACCAGCGAGCTGTATGCGTATAGAATCGATGCGGCGATGGCGGCGGGGCGGCCGGCGACTCGGCGCACCAGCGAGTAAGACAGGAGGCTGGCCACGAAAATCGCCGCCTCGCTCAGGACTTCGATCGACAGATGGCTTGTGCCGAACAACTTGAGATAGCATCCCGCAATCCATTCGAGCAGCGGCATATGCGGGTGAACGAAATCCAGGTACGGGCGCATCCCGACGCTCACGAGCCACGCGCTCTCGAGGTAGAAATCGTCCTCGACCCACACTTCCGGGCAGAACATCCGCATGACGCGCGGGATGAGCAGCGCGACGATGAGCCATGCGCCGATGCGCGCGGCGCCGGCGCTGTCGGCGCTCGCGGAGACGCGTCGCGATGAGCCGCGCGAAGTCATCGAAACCGCCTGTCGCATTCGCTTCGCGCACTTACTGGATGGCGAGCTGGCTCGATTGGGTGATCATCGGGGCGATTTTGGAGCTGCAGATACAGATGCTCAGGTCCGCCGGATTTCGGCGCGGATTCGACTTGATGCCGTGGCCGGATGGACTCGAGTACGCCGCGTCGGCGGCGAACCTGGCAAATGGTCGCGGTGCAGTGCTGCATTTCGGTGGATATACTTACCCGTCGCGCTATACCGGCGGCTACCCGCTGATCCTGGAATTCTTCCACCGCATCTTTGGCGAACACCTTCCGCTGCTCTTCGCCTCGTGGATTCTCGGGCTGCTCTCGGTCTTCACCATTTTCATGCTGGCACGCTGGCTGTTCGGGCGCGCGGCCGCGGCGATTGCGGCGCTACTGCTCGCGCTCTCCCCCGTCTTCATCACGTATTCGTCGCTTGTGATGAGCGACGTGCCCACGCTCTGCGTGACGATTTACGCCGCGGTGATGCTGGTGCTGGCGACGTCGGACTACGCGACCCAATCGCCGAACTGGATGCGAATGCCGGCATGGCTGATGTTCGGTCTCTTAGCCGGGTTCTCGACGATCATCCGGCCGACGAACGCCACCATCCTTGCCGGTCTCGCGTTGTGCGTCGTGATGGTACCGCTGGAGAATCGAAATCGCGCGAGCCTGCTCAGAGCGACTATGGCAATAGCAGTCGGTTTCGCGATTCCAGTCGCGTGGCAGTTGCATCAGAACGCGATCAATCTCGGGAGCGCGTTCGCGAGCGGCTATGCGTGGTGGGTGCCCGAAGTCTATGGCGCGGGCGGCAAGACTTTCAGCGCCGCGCACCTGTTCGGTCCCACGATGCCGCGAAATCCGCACGGCAACGTGCTCGTGTACTTCACGACGCTTTTCGGCCTCGACGGGATGCTTGGCGATCGCGGCGATGCGCGCTACTTCCTGTACCCGTTCGCAGCGGCGGTGTTCGCGCTGATCGGGTTCCTCGCGATCCTTTTCGCGCCCGGAAGACCCGCGGCGCGCCGCCTGCTGTGGTTCGGGCGCGGATACCTGGTCGCACTGACCGTGCTCTACTGTTTCTATCTGTTCACCGACGTGGCCTTCATCCTGCCGGCGGCGTTCGTAGTGTTCATCGCGGCGGGCGCGGGCGCGGCGACGGCGAATCGATGGATGCGCGATGTGCTCCGAAACCGGAATCGAAGCGCCGGTCAGCTCGCAGCCGCGGCGGGGGTGATCGTGCTCGACCTGCTGCTGGTCGTGTCGCTGGCTTTGGAAGCGGCCGTGCGATTGAGCGCGAGGCCCGCGGACTCCGCGATGGTTGCAACCCTGGACTCTGTAGATTCCACGCTGCCTGCTGACGCGACCGTGGTCAGCAACATCTCGCTGCAGTTTCTCGAACTGTACATGCCCGCGGAGAATCGCCACTTCGTCGGCCTCAACTCGCTGGACCCGGGCGAACAATTCACCGACTACCATTTGCATCGCTTGTACGAAAAACGCGCGTCGGGATGGAACGGCGCGGTGCCGCCGGTCGTGTTCGACGGTTCTCAAATGTCCGCCGAGGCGGACTCGCTCGCATCGGCGATTGAGGCGAAGACGCCGGTCTATCTTTTGATCGCCGCACCCGAGTCGGATGATTACGCCGGTGTGCTCAAGTCTGAACTCGATCGGTTGCAGGAAAAATTCACCGTCGAGCCTGAACTGCAGACCCGGCAAGTCGCGCTGTACCGGCTGACCGCGCGGAAGTAACGCCTCATGGAGTGATGGTGGTGGGCGGAGGATCGATCGCGGGCGGGCCGCCGTAGCGCCGCCGGCAGATTGCGTAGGCGGGCCAAACGCATACGCCAAGCGCGATCGCCAGGATGAAATCGACCTTGCCTACGCCGGCCGAGACGGCCAACCCGAAGGTCGCGGCCCAGGTCAGAATTGGAAGAATTGCGACGAGCGCGAGACCGACGCGGCCGCCGCCAATCGTGAACATCCCGGTGCGATTCGGCATCCGTTTCCGCAGCCGGATCAGGGCGAGCAGCTCCAGCGCAAGCGCCGCCATGTAGAAGAATACGTCGAGCACGACCAGCGCGACGAATCCGACCGGCACCAGCAGCGTGAAGACGATGCAGCACAGCAGAATCGACTTGCCCGGCGTCGCGGTCGTGGACCAGAGCTCGGCCAGCGGCGGCGACAGGTAGCGCTCGCGAGCGAGCAGGAACGGCATCCGTGACACCCACAGCATCGCGGCCTCGAACACCGCGAATGACATCACCGCGCCGCCGAGCGCCAGCGCGCCGCCGAGCGCGGGTCCGCCGATGGCGTAGCCCACGTGCGAGAACGAGCCGGTGCCCCAGTCCGCGGCGGTGACGGCGCCCGAGACGGACACCGCGAGCGGAAGCACGTAACCGGCGACCATTATCGGCAGCGCGATCAGGATGGCGCGCAAATAGTTACGCTGCGGATTTTCGATCTCCGCGGACACGACGCTCAGGTTTTCCCATCCGCTGAAGTTCCATATGACCACCGTCAGTCCCGCCGCCATCGCACCCCACGGATCTGCGCCGAACAGCGGCGGCGTCGGCATCGTGAAATGGATCAAGCGCGGGAGGCCAACGATCACCAGGACCGCGAACGGCGACACGAGGATCGCGGCGAGCACAATCGACGCCATCCCAACCGGCCTGACGCCGAGAAAATTAAGTCCACCCGCCAGCCATACCAGCGCGACGCCGATCGCAATTTGCGCCGTCGGGCCCAGCGGAAGGATGAACGAAAGATAGCCGGCAAAGAGCACCGGATAAATCGCCATGTCCACTGCCGTGTACAGAATTGTCAAATATGCCTCGGCGAAGCCGGCCAGCGGTCCGAGCGCTTCCTTGACCCAGAAGTAGAAGCCGCCTTCCACCGGCATCAGCGCCGTCAACTCCGCCGCCATCAGCGCCGTCGGCAGACTCAGCGTCAGCGGCACGATCAGACACAGCATCAGCGTCAGGCGCGGCCCTGCCATCCGGACCGCATCCTCGAGGCCGTACGCGCCGCCGCTCACGACCAGGTACATCACGCATACCAGCGGGATGAGGCCGAGCTTGCGCGGCGAACGATGCGCCAGCGGGGCGGCGCTCGAAGGCGCTCGGGAACGCGTGTTTTCCGTCGGGAGGTGTGGCAATTGCGGAGCGGCTCCGGCTCCCCTGCCTATCCGAGGTGATGCGCGGTGGCAAGCAGGCAAGAAATCAAATGAGGCTTGCACAGTCGCATCCGGTGGCGGAATCCTTATAATGTAAAAGCGGCAAGGCAGAAAAAAGCTCGATGTTTCGGGGGTTTATGACACCCGTTGACAAATCGCTGACAATCGAGAGAGAATGCGGGCAGGAGGAAGTGACGTGGCAAACCCGATCCGAAAGATCAAAACATTGGCAGGAACGGTCGTCTGGCAAGTCGATGGGCGCAAGTTCAACGCGGCGCCCCGGCGCCCGCAGTTTGCGACGAAAGAGCAGGCCGAAACCGCACTGAGCGAAATGATCGCGCGGCGCGGCGCGGGGCTGCATCCCGGACGGCGAGATATTACGTTCGCGGCGCAGGCCGAGGCGCTCCTGAAAAACTCCGCCGATGCGCTGGCGGGAAAAACGCTGCGCGCCTACTCTTCGACCTTGCAGGCCCACCTCCTGCCCGCCTTCGGCAACAAGCGCGTGATCGACATTTCGACGGCGCAGATCAAGGCCTTCCTTGCCGAGAAACGCGCCCCGCGCAAAGTCGTCAAGATCGTGACCGTTGGCGAAGGTCGCTGCCGCGACCGCACGACCACAATCCCGGTTGGCGATTTCGATTCTGCGACGATGCGGAAGCTCGGCCCCGAGGTTGAGCGCCAGCTTGCGCCCGCGTCCGTCCAGCAACTCCGCGCGACGTTGAGCGTCGTTTTCCAGAGCGCCGTTGAGGATGGGCTGATCAGCGTAAATCCGCTCGCCGCGATTCGGCTGGGCCGTCGCGGACGCAAGGCGCGAGTGGCCGCCAGCGTCGCCGTCGCCGAGGAAAAGCCCTTCACCGAAGCCGAGCGTGACGCCCTGCTGCGCTGGTGCGCCGAGACCGATGCCGAGCTTGGTGATTTCCTTGCCCTGCTTTTCAAGACGGGTTGCCGAATTGGCGAAGGCCGCGCGCTCCGTTGGGGAGACATTCACCCCGACTACATTCAGATCGAGCGCAACGTTGACGACAAGGGCGAAATTACGCTCACCAAGACGGGGCTGGCGCGCAAGGTTGAGCTTGCCGCCGACCTGAAAAAGATTCTCGCCGCGCGGTTCGTAGATCGCCAGCGAACGGGCCACGGCACCGGTGCCACGGACTACGTCTTTGGAAACGGCGCGCCTATCGCGGTTCGCAAGTTGGCCCGCCGCTGGGAGGCTGCGCGCGATGCCTGCGGATTGGCCAGCCACCGATTGTATGACTGCCGCTCGACGTTCGCCTCGGTTCTCCTGACGCGGGGCGCCCCCCTGCTTTGGGTTTCCAAAATGCTCGGGCATAGCGATGCCGTTACCACGCTGAAAAGTTACGCGCGCTGGATGCCGACCGAGAGCAGGGGCCACATCAATCTGCTCGATCAGCCGCCAGCCTTGGCCGCGACCGACCGCGCCGAAATGAAGTCAGCAACGTGCTGACGGGTAAACCTGACCGACCGCCCAGATCGGCTCTTTGCGCTGGCCCGCACGGAGCCGATTTCTCCTCGCCTCGCCGCCTCGTAAACCGCCGCTACCGGGATCGCCAACAGGGCCGCCACGTCGGGCGCAGCCAAAAGCTGAGGGTCGCCGTCCGCAGGCGCCCCCGAAAAGCCCTTAGGAGCCGCCGCTGCGCCAACAATGCCGTCCCTGCGCGTTAGCTCCCCGTAGATTTCCACCAAGCTGGACTCCGAAAGCTCTGCCATTTCGAGCAGGCTGCCGCGCCGAACCGCCTCGTCGTATTCGCTCATTCTATTTCTCCCTTACTATACGTCTCGCAACGTATAGGCCTATTTCTCGCCGGGCCGACCGCCCGTTGCCCTTTTTGTACGATCTTGCATATAGGGGGAATGCTACCCACGGGCAGGGGGGACGTTATGTTTCATCTCCCTGCCTACGGTGTCGAGGGACGCGACGATGCCCTGCTCGTCCGCGAGGGCGCGCTGCACGACCCGCACCGCCCCCCTCGCGCCGTATTCGTCCTGAATTAGCTCGCGCCGGGTTTTCCCGATCGAACGCTGATTTGCAAACCGGGGGCGATGGCCTCGCACGGCGTAGTAGTCGGCCTCAAGCTGGCTGTTTTCGCCGGGCGTGAGATGCCAAAGATCGGCAATCCCGCGATCCGTGAGCTTGTACCGGTTTTTGAGCAGATACCTGATCTCATAGTTGGGCAGCGCCGGGCGACACTTCTCTTTGCAGAACCTCCTGACTTTTTCGGCCCGCGCGGGATCGCCGGACAGGAGCGAGCTAAGAGCGCGCGCGAAGTTGTTGCGAGCGCCCCTCCTCACCGCGCCACCGCGTAGGGCTACGACGCGATCGAAGTCGCGCTCCCGCCGGGCGATAAGGTTGGCCTGTCCGATTCCGCGATTCGGCACGCGGATACCCGAGCGTGCCGATCGGGTCGCAACCGCCGATGGCGCAAAGTGTGGGCGCGGCACCGCCTTAACGCCGAGCGCTGCCAGCACCTCGTCGAGGGTGTTTAGAAGCGGTCGCCCGTCGATGCCGCAGTTCGCTGTATAGAGGACGCGCGATCTGGAGTCGGTGTTGATCGAGTGTGGCACGCGGCAAAACTGCGTCAGGCTTTTCGCGCCGGAATCGACCGGAAACCTCTTGGCCGCGAGACGTTCGCGGAGGGCGCTTCCCGCCTCCCTCCATTGCTCGGTCGTCTCCGGGCAGCGCACAACCGAGCGATCGGAGTCGGGCTCGCGCAAAAGGTAGTGCAGCCAAACCCCCCGCCCACTCCGCACGATGTAGCTCGGCATCGGGAATACTTTTAGGGCGACCTGCACACCGAAGCGGGCAATCTCGCGCTCGATCAGGTTGGCGTCCGGCGCGCGATCGTGGGCGTAGTCGATATCGGCAAAGACTGAATTGAGGCGGTTGACGTTCGCGCTAGTGGGTCGCCCGTCGCGCCGCCCGTTGATCGGGAAAAAAAGATTTTCGACCGGCAATGGATTGTCGAGATAGTCTGAAAGCATACTGCGCGGCGTCTCCATCGCGTCGCGGGTCCTGAGAACCCGCATCCCGTTGCTGCCGTCGTGAAGCGTTATAGTACCATCGTGCCGATGGAAGCTCTTAACCGCCGCCATGTCGGCTTCCGTGATTTTGCTGGGTCGTTTCACGGCGACTCCGCTTCCCTCCTTTGTGTTGTGGGGCGGTCCAGCCGGGTAACACTAGGAGAGCCAAACCCCAGCCAGACCGCCCCGAGGGCCGAGCAGCGATGGCGTGCCGCCCGACCCCGCCTTCCCTGTCTCCGCCTCTGCGAAAATCTCTAGTTGCCGCGACTACTCCTGCTCGGGCGCTTCACACGAACACCCGCGAGCGCAGTCGCTGTTCTTGCAGGCGCCGCTCTTCAAAGCCGTCTCGCCGCATTCGGGGCACTTGCCAGTTTCCACGGCGATGCCATCATCTAGGCGCTCGCACTGCTCGTTGACAATCGCGCGGATGACGTTGGCGAGCGCGTAGTCGCTCATGTTCCAGAAAACCTTCCCGCTCACCGTGAGCGCGATAAATACGTCATCCGCGAGTTCGGGATCGGCCTCGATCCTCGCGACCCACTCAGCGCAGATTGCCTGCCGCTCGGCGACGATCGCGTCCTTGGGAATGAACTTAACCACCCTGCCATTCCCGTTGCCGTTAAGTGATTTCGACTTTGCCATCCTGATTGCCTCTTACTTGGTTGAGAACTTTTTGCCTCTAGGAGCCTTCCTGACGCGTCGGAGGTTGCCGGTGCATACTCCTTAGTGCCCTACGCTGGCCGGATTTGGCGTGTTACCGACACTGAACTTGTCCAGCGCCATAGCAAGCTCGGTGGCTGCCGCGCGAAATTCCTTCGCAAGCTCGGGCTCGCCGTCGAGGTACTCTATGACGGCCGGGTCTGCCAACCGCTCGCTAAAACTCCGCATCTGGGGAATCCAATCCCGGACCTTGGCCCGAAGGTCCGGGATTGGCAGCTTGACGACCTTGGCCGACTTCTTCGTGTACGCCTTCTTGGCCGACGCTTTCCGCGCTACCTTGAGCGCACCCCTTATGCTCGGAACACGGCCCGATTTGACCAACTCGCGAACGTACTCCTTCACCGCCGCCGGATTCTCGGCAATGGTGCGGTCAACTACACGTTGAGCTTTCTGGGCACCGTCAAAGTGAGGAAGCGTCTCACCTTGCCCCCTGACTCCGCCGCGCAGCTCACCTTGTGCGATGACGACCTCACCGCGCCGGTTTGCGCATTCGATGCGCATAGCACCGACGACGCTCGTAATCTGGTCGCAGTCGTTCATGGTCGAGTCATACCATAGGAGCCAATCAGCGACGGCGGCGTCGCCGCGCTCGTCACTCTCGTGGGCTTCGCGTAGCTGCCCGAGCGCCTCGGTGATTAACTGGCGCTTGTACCGCGCCCCACCTATATTGCCGCCGAACCAGCCCACCGGCGTCAGCGCGGCGCTAACCTCGCGAGTCGCCTGAGCGGTTGCGATGTCGGGTGTTGCGCCATTATCGGGCATCCAGTGTTGCTGCGCCGGAACAATCTGACGTTCCTCTACGGTTGTCACGTCCATCGTCGTGCTCCTTTGTGCCGGTAGAGATTCCGGCGGTTTTGCTTCACCAATGATGCGCTTCGGCGGCGCTCCTGCCAAGTCGCCGTAATGACTCATAATTAGCTACGGTTGGGTAGGGGATGTTAACGGATGTTAACGGAAGTCAACAAATGTCAACACGGCGCCGCGAGCGCTTGCATTGGCGCGCAGTGTGGAGTATAAACCGCGCCCGCCAAAAAGCGCACGCCGCCTTCGTCGGGTAAAATGTTCGCATGGAGCCGACCACCTTGCTGCCGATGGAGCTTTCCCGGTTTCGTTCTTACGACGTGCGCACGAAGCGATACTCGGGCTGGTACGCAGGAAAGAAAATGACTCGCAAACTTTTCAGCGAAATTTCCGGCATCCACGTTCAAACGCTCAAATCGTGGGAAAAGCGCGGCATCAAACCTCGGCCGGTGTCGCTCAAAAAGCTGCGCCTGCTGCAACTCGCAGTGAACGCCGACAAGCAAATCAGCTTCATCGATGACAAGGCCACGAAGTTGGCCGCCGCCGCCGCCGCCAAGGCCGAAGCCGCAAAGGCCAAGGCGCTCGACCGTTTGCTCGACGCAGCGATGCGCGCGGGGCGCAAACCGCTCTCGCGGAAATCAAAGCAGCAGGCAATCTTTTAGCGCGGTTGACAATAGCAAGTTGATGTCAACGGGCGATAGTCACTTGTCAACAAGTGCATACCCACTTGCGATACTCACTCGACCGGCCACTAAGTAATCGCCCCCTTGACGCGGGCCGTGCTTTTGGGCTAATCATCCCGCAGTCAAGCTTTTGACGAAAGGGAAAGCCGCTCCGCTCTCGCCCGCCGTGGGAGCGGGGCGCGCGTCTTAACAGGGTGAGGGATGGAATGAGAAGCCCGGTGGAGTTCGCGTTGTTTGTTGCTCGCCAGTCTTGGACAACCTCATCCGCCGGTTCTTGCGAAGATGCGGAGTCATCTTCTTGTAATGCAGATGCAAGCTATTCCCGATCATCCCGCGAACAGGAATCAACAAGAAGCCATCAACCAAGCCATCCAACTTATTGATGGCCTGCTCTCCGCGATCGATTCCAAATAGCTTAAACGCTTTTTGAAACCATTCGATGAGCGCCGCTTCTTGATGTGCGTTGTCCATCTTTAATTCCTATTCTCCATACGACCAATCGTGTATCCAACGCCTGATGCCACTGCGACAGTAATTCCAAGAATGGATCCTTGGTCATGCGTCAATGCGCGCGCACCAGCGAGCGCAAGTATGACTACCGCAAGTCCCAACGGCAATGCCGTAAAATAAAAAGTCCAGCTACTCATTGTCAGGCCTCAGTATTTTCCCGCCTTTGATCGCTAAGCCACCTAAGGAAACATATTGCTTTATCATGGCGTCGAACGCGGCCCTATCGTCGAAGGTGTTGAATACATTGTCAATGCCTTGCTGGAACAAGGGCTTGAAGGAATCGCGTGTTCTAATCTTTTCTCGATCCGGCAGGGTGTTTGCCCAATGCTTGTACGATTCATAGGCCCAAGTACCTGCCGCCTGTAGTTGAATCACGTCTTTCTTAAACTTCTTGGAATAACCGTGCATTCGATACAATTCCTGTTGCGCAGGGGCGGCATTTATCTCATCCAGCAACTTAAGAATGTCGCCCCAACCTTCATCCCCGTGCTCAAAAATATATTCGATGGGTTCGTCAATGTGGTTTCTTTCGATCCACAATCTGACATTCCGCAGGAGCGAAACACCACAATGATAATAATGCGATTTGGTTTCTGCGTGAGGCTCTTTTATCCATCGGAACTTAAGAGCCTCAAAATCTTTGATAGAGATGCTATGCCCGATGGCAATCTCGCGAGCGTCGTTGATGATTTTAAATGCCCGTTGTTGAAAACCTATTTTCCTTCGGTTTGACCACCCATAATATTCGCCTACTTGCGACTCCAAATTTGCCGCGTTGAACATTTTGAGCCCCTCTGAATCAAGAAGCGGTTTCCACTTGGTTCTAAAGGTTTCCCACTTTTCTACTCGCCCAATGTAGCCAGCCATTGTGTAAATCGGGTCGCGGCCTCGGCTTACGTCAAAGAACGCGGTGTAGCCAGTTACCATGAGCCTACGGTTTCGGGAAGCCGGGAATGATGAAGGCGGTCCCCGGCGGCGCGTTAATTTCGCGGAACCGTGCCGGTAGAACACGCCGCTTCGGTAGCTCAAAATCCAGCGTGCCTTCTCCGTGAGCCTTGAGCGCTTCGTATGACCAGCCGTATAGGCTGCCACCGGGAACCACCACTCTGGTCGAGTCGCCCATCGCGCCGCCGCCACCCGCCTGTTCTCTAAAACAGAACTTTACCCGAATCTCGTCGGGGTCCTTAAAAATACCGACATGGCCGATCATGGTTGAGCCTCCTGCTTTTTCGTCTCTGCCTCGGCCTTGGCCTGCTCAATTCCCTCATCCATTCTTTTCAGGAACGCGTCCCAGTCGTCGCCCTCGCACCAGACATTCGCCGGACGCCTACCCTCGCCGCCAGCGGCCACTGGTAGGTTCGCCAGTTTAGTCTTGTTGCCGAAAAGATAGCGCCGAGCGCAGTCCCCTTTGTAGGGCTCCCACTGGTCCCCCATCCAGATATCATCGACAGCCGCCAGCCCGGTGTTTGCGCGAGCCCTGAAGTATGCGCCGTCATTTTCGAAGTAGTCGTAGGTTTCCATATGGTCCTATCTTACCTCGACGGGGGCGACGCCATCAACCGGGCCGCCGTTGACCTGCCGCTGCGCGAGGACCTCTAGGAACAATAGCAGCAGCCTCGGATGCCGGATGCCGAGCTTGCCATTTTCCCAGCGACTATAACTATGGCCCGTCACGCCAATCAGCGCGGCGAGCTTTTCCTGACTCAGCCCGAGTTGCTTTCTCCGTTTGCGCAGATCGGCGCCGAACGGGGTGGTTGGTGTCTTCATGGTACTTCCTCCTGTCGTTTCGTCCATGTGGCAAACGCCACCTTATTCATTGGCGCGAACCTTTGCGGCCGCTCGAAATGCGCAGTGAACATGGGCGAGCACTCTCATGGCTTGCGGACTCTCTTTTGCGACCACGATCACCCGGCTATCGTCGGCAAGCTCGACGTTACAGAGGTGGCAGACTTCAACTTCAACGGCCATCAAAACTGCTCCACTGTCCAGTCGCCCATCTTGCGAGGCAGGAGCGCAAACAGAGATAAAAAACTGGCGGATATTAAATCGTCGTGGCCTGTAGACGCATTGAACGATGCATACCCCCTGTCCGAGACAGTCATCGCGAACGCTTTCAGTTCCTCTAAAAAAGTCTTACTCTCGGGCAAGTCGCGCGGCAGCTTCAGCCGCCCCGCTTCGAGGCAGGTGCGCAAATTGTTGACGAGTTGAAGTTTTCCCACACGAAAGCCCGAACCATCTGGTTCGCGGGTCTCTCGCTCGACGCTGCTGGTGATCTTAACGCCTATTAAGTTTTTGAATCCCGCGCTCACGCAGAAATCAAAAACGGGACCCCCGAGACCCGTGCGGTCTACAACAATCTGCGCGCCAGCTACCTCCGGGTGTGTTATGAGTCTCGACACTTCCGATATTATCTGCAAGTGGGAAATGCCGCGCGGAAGCCGCTTGAGAGAACGAATCTCGAAGCGTGGCGGTAAAAGTCTCTGATGTTGGTGTAGGTCCAGTGCTGGGTTGCCCGCTGCGTCAAACTCGGGCTCCTCGATGGATTCCATAAGGCACACACCGCAATAGTCCACAAGGGCGGCGGGATCGACGCCCACGGCAAGTTGTCGCCGCTCGCGAGCTTCAACGTATCCGAGGGTTAGTACGTTGGGACCCCACTTGGAAGTCGGGATGCCAAACTCTGAAGGATCAAAACTCATTAAACTCTACCTCACCACCGTACGATTGAAATGTCGTCACTCAGCGCGTTCTCTAGGACTGCCGCGCCGAACAGCGCCTCGGCCGGGTCCAAGAACTCGCAGAGGTACTCTTGCTGATACGCCCGCTCGCCCATTTCCCTTCTCTCGCCCTCTAGCCATACGGGATCGATGCGCGCACATTCGAGCGCGGTCACTTTCTCACGCTGCCACGTCTTGTCGCCCGCATTGTTCCAGATGTCCCACAGCCAGCCCTGAGCCCAACTTGCGCTAGTCAACAAAACGAGACGGCTTTTCTTTCTGACGGCCATCATGGGACGGCAGGCTTCGAGAGTTTCGATTGGCACGCGGGCCGCTTCGTCACAAAAAACTGCATCGGCGCTAAATCCCCGGATGGTATCTCCGCCGTTGCCCGGCAGCGCGACGATCCGGCTTTGATTGGAAAACAGAACACTGAGCTTTGACTCGGCTTCAGGATCGTCCATGCCCGTGAGTTTGTTGTAGACACCCATCACGGTCGAAAATAAAAGCGACGATTGCCGAAGGCTGGGCGCGACCAGCAAAACCGTGCTGCCGTTTACCGTGAGCGCGAGATGGATCGCGAGAACCGCAACGACCGTGGACTTGCCGCACTGTCTCCCCGTAACCATCACCAGCTTCCGCGCGGTGCTATGTAGGACTCGCTCCTGCCATGCGTCAGGTTCGCCTATTGCCCGACGAAAAAGGTCAACGGGGTCAAGTAGGTCTAAGGCCTGCGCTAAGTCGGCCGCGAGGTTGCTCACTAGGTTGGCCCCGCTATAGCTACCAGCGGCTCGGGCTCGGGCGCGGCGGTTTCAACTAGCCGCAGCGCTGCGCTGACGGCGGCGCGCGCGTTCCTGAACTCGCTGGGCGCCAAGGCGGTGAGAAGGGCCGCCCTTAATTTTAGGTAGTCGCTGCTGACGATAAGTTGATTCACGGTGGTTGTTCCGCCGCTGCCAAGCAAGAGGAGCAATCTGCCGGTGACCTGTAAGTTCGCCAGCGTTTGCTTCTCGGCATGCGCCTCGCCGATGAAATTGTTCTTCAGCCGCGCGCGATCGGCTAGGTCTCCCAGCCTCGCACGCTGGCTCACCAGAAGCCGCAGCAAATTGTCCGACTCGTCGCGCTTGAGTTCCACGAGGGATTTCTCAACGCCCCCCAGCCGCCGGGCCGCGACGCGGTCGCGAAGTGCGGCCGGAACGTGGGAGCGGTTATGGCGCGATATGCTCCCGACACCCAAGCCCCACCTCCGCGCGACGGTTCTATAACTAATCCCGCGCGATAGCGCGTTCTCAATGGCTCCGCGAGAACCGTGGGAGCAAGTTTTGCACTGGCTCATGTCGCCTAGACCTCAATCACCTTCGGCGCGACCATGTGTTCGAGCGTGTGCTCGTAAACCGCCAGCACGGTCGCCCTATCCATTGCCTCGATCCATTCGAGGCGATCGCCGTAGCTCTGCGTCGGCCAAAGGCTCAGCACGCGCGTGATTTCGCCCGGAGGGCTGTCGGGCCGCTCGCTCGCGCCTCCGGGAAGCAATGCGGCTTTCAGCCGCTCGATGATGCAGCGCGATCTATCCGCCTGCTCGAAGCCGTCGTCGTGCTGCGCCATCTACTCTCTCCCCCGGTTTGAGATTGCCTGCGCCACCAGCGCGATGCGCAAGCGCCCTTCCACCTGTGCCAACAGTTTTGAGAGCAATTCCGCCGCGAGCTTGCGCGTCGCGGGAGGTAACGCTCGCACAAGGGCTCTGCGGTACGCGCGCAGGGCGAGTTGCGCCGCCGCATCGTCGAGCCGCCTCTTCGCATTATCGAATTGCCGCTCCGCGCGCTCAAGGTCGTTAGGTTTGTGCGCCATGCCTACGCCCTCCCCCTTGCGGATATTTCCGCCGCTTTTTCCGCAGCGCGTTTTCGTGCCAAAAGGTTGTCGATTTGCTGAGCCGCGACGCCGCGCTCGAAGGGATTAATTCCCGAGTTGCACGGTGCGTTCAAAATTGCTGCCGCCGAAATCGCATCTGCCGAATACAGGAAGCCGAGCTTTTGATTGTTCGAGCCCAGCTTTTTGAAGCGCGCAACGATCTGGCGGTCGCGCTCGTCCGCGTCGAATTTCTGCCCCATCGTGTCCATCGTATCGTTCATCGTCCCTTCCTCGTTTTCTTGCCCCGCCAAGCCCGCTAAAGCGCCCGCTAACGGCCGCCGGTCGGTAGTTCCCATGCAATCCCCCCAGTGGGGGCGTTTGCCCCGGCGTTGGCCGACCTTTGCCCCTTAACTAGCGAGATGGGCGGCCCTATCTTGAGCGCCCGACGTCGCTCCTGCATGGCTTTCATGTTGGTGCCGCGTTGAAGCCGCCGCGCCTCGGCCTGTTCTGGCGTCTCGGCCGCGAGCCGCGCCTTGTACAGGGTGCTTCTCTGGTCGTTGGCAATCTCCGCCTGAGTAAGCCCACCGTTCTTTAGGGCCGGGTAGCGCGAGGCGATTTCCTCCCGGCTGGAGCCTTGTTGGCGGCGAGTAGCCGCTCGCGGATGCCCGGCGCGCCGGGGCTCTTGGGCGCCGCGCCGATGCGCTCGCGGATGCCTGCGACGCGGCTCCTGCCTACAAATCCCATCGCGACACCGAGGGCATACTCAGCGCGACGTAGGTCCTCGCGCGCCGCCGTGAGTGCAGCGTGGCGCGCGGAATCGTGGAGATCGAGCAATCGCGATTCCACGGCCTCGCGATCGCGGGCACCGAGCGCGGACGTGAGCGCCGGGGCGTGGTAAATCGCGAGCAAGGTTTCTCGGTCGGTATCGGGGCCATTCAGCACCGCGTTGCGCTCCGATGGGCTTAAGGTCAGGTACTTTGCCCTTGTTTCTTGCGCCCTCCACGCCGCCGCGCTATCGCTTGCCGGGGCGCTAAGTCCCGCCGCAGCCTTGTGCTCGTGCTCGGCCGACGCTTGAGCCGACTTTCGGCGCTTCACCAATTCAGCGGCGCGAGTGAGTTTCGGGGCACGCTCGGCTTGCAGCTTTGCAGTCGCGACCTCTTGCCCGGATCGCCCTGCTGGCAGCGCGGGCGAGGGCGCGGAAAGCTCCGGGTTTGACTTGATGGCGTCGATCGCCGAAACAAAGCCGGATGTCGCCTCGACGCAGAGCGCGAAGGCCTCGTGGGCGTCGCCGCCGTCCGGCGCATCTGGAGCCGCACCTAAGGGGGCGTCTGTTGCACGGAAGATCATGTGGTCGTTCCTCTCTCGTTTGGACGTATAGTAACGATATGAAATATACATTCAGGGAACCGAGGGCGCTTATGACGCCGCCGATCTCGCCAAGATCGGGGCGAGCAAGTGCGTCTCGCTGGGTGATACGGGAAAGGCGCACGATTTGAGTCCGGTTTCGGCCCTTGGTGGCGGGCGGCCGCGCCGCTAACTGTATAACAGCCGCCGCGCAAAAAGCCGCGCGTCCGTCGATACTATTTCCGCGCGAATGTCGCGGTTCTGGAGGCGAAACTGTCAGCGATCGCGGCAGTCGCGCCGGTTGGCCGGGCTGGTCGCGGCTGGCAGGGGCGCCGCAACGCAAGCGGATCGGGCGAACGGCCGCGCTGGGTATCGGGGCGAGCAAGTGCGTCTCGCTAGGTGATACGGAAAACGGCCGGTTTCCCGTTGCGGCCAAGAACTGACGGCCCGTCAGCCACCAGCCAAAAAGCTGCGCTGGCACCGATACTATTCTCGCGCCAACGTCGCGGGTTTGGTGCGCAAACGGCGGACGAACGGCAGACCAAAGCGGCAAGGCGGGCGGATCGCTCGAACGGCCGCGCCGGGCCCGGCGCGCAGGGTGATCGTCCTCGTTGACTTACGGCTGGCGCGGCCCCACAATCCATATCCGGGAGGAATTTATGAAACGTATCGGGAGTTTAACTTTGGCGGCCCTGACCTTGATTGCGGTTTGGTCTTTGGGCCCGATGTGTAGAGGAACGGAGAAAGCATACGCGCAGTTGGTGGTGGAGACTACTGTTTACCAACTAACCTACTTCGACGTGTCGACTGCCTTCGACCCATCGGCGGGCACCTACGGCGGGCCGGGTAACTCGGGAGGCGTCGGCGACGCCTTGCTCCGTATCGTGAACGATGGCACGCAAGTAACCACGCCGGGAACCGGCGACGTGTGCGCGAACATCTATGTGTACAACGATGTACAGGAACAGATGGAATGCTGCTCATGCCCACTAACCCCGAACTCATTGCTGACCTTTTCCGTGATAAATAACCTGACCTCGAATCCCTTCAACCCCCATGAAAGTTTGGGGGCTGGCGTAATCAAGATCCTAGGTTCTACGGGCGGTTGCAGCAACTCGGCCACGGCAACGACTGCAGCTGGTGTAGGTCCACTAGCTACGGGACTACATGCATGGATCAACCATACCGAGGTAATGTTCAGCCCTCAGGGCGCACTAACACAAAGCACGTCGGTCGCGAGGCTAGAGCCTGCCGCTCTCAGCGTAGGTGAACTTGCCTACGAACTTGAGGGCGGATGCGCAGCCATCAACGGCGCCAACCTGCACGGAAGCGAGGCCATAGGAATCTGCAGTTGCGGAAAGGGTGACTGAGCCGGATATTCTCTCGCATCTAAGTTAGGAGCACTGCCGCCGCCACGTGGCGGCGGTAGTGCTTTGTTCCTCTTGCGTGCCGGTGACTGCCCAGCCCCCTGACGCGCCTTCGATCCTTGATCTCGCTGTGTCGGCGCTCGTAGTGAAGCTAACGCGTGCCTTTTACTACGCGGCCCATCAGATACCAGCCCAAAAGCGCGAGCGCGGCGGCGTGGCGGGGGTTCATGCCCGTCAGTTAGCAGACTGCTGCGCGACCGACAAACGGCGGAAGCAGATCGCTGCCAAGATCGCTGCCAAACCCCACCGAACAGGACAGATCACCATCGAACTCGATTCCAAAAAAACCCGCGCGCCTTGGTCGATCTGGTCGATTCTGTTGTTTGCCGTTTGCGCTCGTGCTGTTAATGTAAAGGATGCGCAAAGGTCCGCGACCGGCTGTGAAGGCGCGGGACACCTCGCGTTGACGATCCATACAGCACAGCGTGGTGCGAGCCCCAATTGAGAAGCTCTCCCGGAAATCTGTTTCGATCATGATATTTTTCAGTACACGCGCGATCATCGCGCTCGGCGCCGCGTCGATTGCGTTTCTCGGCTGCGCCCAAATCACAAGTATGAAGTTCGAGCCGGTTCGCACCGTCAGCGTGGGTGCGGATAATCCCTTCGGCGGCGCGCCGGCGGTCGAGGTCCCCGCCGATGCGCGCGCGATGAGCGCGTTCCTGAAGGCCGAGGTCGCGATGAATGAAGGCGACCGCGAAGAGGCGCTCAAGGATTACGCCGAGGCGGTCCAGTACGATCCCACCAACGCCGCGCTGAAGGTTCGCCTGGCCACGCTCTACGTCCGCGACGGGCGCCTGAAGGAGGCGCTCGGTCAGGTAAACCAGGCGCTCGCGATCAATCCGGATTCTGCCGACGCCCGTCTGCTCGGCGCAGGCATCAGCTCGGCGCTCGGTGACGACGCGACCGCGGAAAAGGACTACCGCGAGGTGTTGCGTCTCAATCCGAAAAATCAGGAAGCCTATCTGTATCTCGGCACCCTCTACGCCAAGCGCGGCGATTACGGCGAAGCCGAGAAGACGTTTCAGCAGCTGATCGCGCTCGAACCCGGTTCATTCCTTGGCTACTACTACGCCGGCAAGGTGATGGTGGCCTCGAAGAACTACCCGGCCGCCGAAAAATATTTTCAAAAAGCGCTCGATCTCAATTCGCAGTCCGAGCTGGTGCTGCTGGATTTTGCGCTGTTGCGCGAGCGCCAGGAGCGGCCGCAGGACGCGCTCGTCTATTACAACAAGATCACGCAAATCAATCCGAACAACGAGCTGGTTCGAAAGCGCAAGGCGGAAATCCTGGTCGGTCAGAAAAAATACGACGAGGCATTGGAGGAGCTCAAACGCGCCGAGCAGGTCGAAACCAATCCCGCCGACACGCGCACGAAGATCGGCCTGCTCTACGTCGAGCAGGGCAATTTTGACGACGCCGCGACCGAGTTCAACCTCGTGCTCGGCTCCGAGCCGGACAACTACCGCGTCCACTATTACCTCGGCACGGTGTACACGGAGCTTTCCGAGAGCGACAAGGCGATCCGCGAGTTCAACAAAATTCCCGCCGACAACGAGCATTACGTCGAGTCGCGCCTGCAGCTCGCCTACCTGTACGACAAGCAGCGCAAGTACGACGACGCGCTGGGCGCGCTGAAGGACGCGCTCGCCAGGAAGCCCAACGACCCCGAAATCACCGGCTTCATGGTCGGCGTCTATCAGGAAAAGAAGGATTATGCGACCGCCATCGACTTCGCGCGCAAGATGGTCGAGGCCGATCCCAAGAATGACAAGTTCCACTTCACGCTCGGCGCGGCGCTCGATCAGAACAAACAACGCGACGAAGCCCTGGCCGAGATGAAGAAGGCGATCGAGCTGAATCCCGCCAATGCGCAGGCGCTGAACTACCTCGGCTACAGCTACGCAGAAAAGGGCGCCAACCTGGTCGAGGCCGAAAAACTAATCAAGCGCGCTCTCGATATCGAGCCCGAAGACGGCTTTTACGTCGATAGCCTGGGATGGGTTTACTATCAGAAAGGCGACTACAAGCGCGCCGTCGAGCAGTTGGAGCGCGCGGTCAACCTGACCGGCAACGACCCCACTATCACCGAGCATCTTGGCGACGCCTATCGCAAGCTGGGCAAAGTCAAGGAAGCAGGCCACGAGTACTCCGACGCGCTCAAGAAGGCGCAGGAAACCGACCAGGTCGCACGGCTCAAGGATAAAATTCAGGTCCTGCAGAATGCCGCCAGCGCGGGCCACTGAGCGCGCTCGGCGCGGAAAAACTGTTTCGCTCGCGGCGCTTGCATCGATGCTGCTGCTGGCGACGCTCGAAACCTCCGCCTGCTTCATCGTTCGTCCTGCGCCCATTGCGCAACCCCAGACGCCGATAGCGGGCTTCGACGCCGGCAAATTTCAAGTCCAGAAATTGATCGCGGCGCTGGCCGAGCGTGACAAAAGGCTCGACTCTATGCAGACCCCGGCCGTCATGGAATACACTGCCGGCGATCAGCACGTGAAGGCCAAAGAGGAAATCGTCGTCAAGCGGCCCGGCAATTTGCGCGTCGAGGCAATGTCGCCGTTCGGCGTGGCATTGCTGCTCGCGGCACAGGGCTCGGCTCTCGCAATCTTCGAGCCGGGTCGCAATCGCTTCATGCGCGGCAATGCGACCGCCGACACGCTCTACAGGTACGTGCGAATCCCGATGGCGCCCGCCGACGCCGTGGGTCTGCTGATGGGACTCGCGCCGCCCCAGTTCGCGCTCAATGGAATCGCAGACTCGGTGTCGAATGACGGCGCGATGATGGTCGCGTTGTACGGCAACAACAACACCGCGTCGGGGACTCGCGAGCTTGGATTTTCGGCCGGCAATCTCGCGATGGTGCGGGAAACGGCGGGCAACGGCCGCGTCAATTACGAGGTGCGTTACAGTGACTATCATGATATCGGCGGAGTGATGTTTCCGTACGTCGTCGATGCGACTTTTCCGGCGGCCGGCAGCCACGTGACGTTTCGTTACCTGCGGCCGATCGTCAATGGAGACATCCCCGATTCGACGTTCGTGTTAACACCGGCTCCAGGAGCCACTTTGATGAATCTGAGCCTCGACGATGCCCGCGCGCTTGCAAATGAAAGCTAAAAGCCGGCGGAGGCGAATCCTGCCGGCCATCACCTGCGCGATTGCCATATCGTCGCTCGCGATTTTTCCCGGATGCCGCGTGAACCGGCCCGCGAGCGATCACGAGAAAAATCAAATCCTCTACAGCGCCGTGGCCAGCGATCCGCGCACCTTCAATCCGATTCTGATCACCGACGCGACCTCGGGCACGCTGACCAGCGACCTGTTCGAGAGCCTGATCCGCCTTAACCCCGTCACTACCCTGCCTGAGGCGGGCCTGGCCGAGAAATGGGACATCGCGCCCGACAGCAAGACGATTACGTTTCATCTCCGTCACGACGTGAAATGGTTTGATGGCCGGCCCGTCACCGCGCACGACGTTCTGTTCACGCTCGACGTCATCTACGATCCCAAGGTGCCCAACAGCATCCGCCCCGCGATCACCATCGACCACCAACGCATCGTCGCGGAGGCGCCCGACGACTACACCGTCGTCATGCATCTGCCCAAGCCGTTCGCTCCGCTGCTCTATTCAATCGGCATTCCTGTTATGCCCGCACACATCCTCGAGCCCGTGTGGAAGGCGGGAAATTTCAATCATACCTGGGGCATCGACACGACCCCGGACAAGCTCGTCGGCAACGGCCCGTATAAGATGATGCGATACGCGCAGAGCCAGGTCGTCAACTACGATCGCAACAGCGACTATTGGATGAAGGACGAGCACGGCGGTCAGTTGCCGCGCCTGCACGGGCAGAATGTGACGATCGTGCAGGACCAGAACGCCGCCTATCTGCGCTATCTGTCGGGGCAAATCGACGTTTACGGCCCGCGCACCGAGGAGGTTTCGCCGCTTCAGGACAAGGTGAAGAACCACGAACTCGACATCACGGTTCAGCAGATCGGAATCGACACGGGCTCGCTGTTTTTCACCTTCAACCGCAATCCGCGCCATTACCTCAAAAACGGCGTCACCAATCCGAAGCTCGACTGGTTCACGGACCTGAAGTTCCTCAATGCGATGGCGCACATGATGGACAAGAAATCGATGATCGATCTTGTCTTTCACAACCTCGCGGTACCGGCGGCGTCGGATATCTCGCCCGAAAATAAAATCTTTCACAATCCCGATCTCAAGGATTACGACTACGATCCGAAACTGGCCGCCGACATGCTCGAGGCGGCCGGCTATCATCTCGCAAAACCCGGCGTGCGGACCGATCCGAAAGGCAATCGTCTCGAATTCGATCTCACCACCAACACCGGCTCGCCCGAGCGCAACGAGATGTGCACCATCTTCAAGCAGGACGTCGAGAGCCTCGGCATCAAGGTGAACTATCGGCCGCTCGAGTTCACGACGCTTGTGGACAAACTCGATTCGTCTTTCGACTGGGACTGCGTGCTGATCGGATTCACCGGCGGTGTCGAGCCGAACGATGGCGCGAACTTTTATCGCTCATCGGGCAACCTTCATCTGTGGAATCCGAATCAGCCCAAACCCGCCACACCATGGGAGGCGGAGATCGATACGCTGCTCGATCAGGGCGCGTCCGAAATGGATCCCAACAAGCGCGCGCCGTACTACTGGAGAATTCAGCAAATCCTCCACGACCAACTGCCGATAATCGAAACGGTCCGCCAACAGCGATATTCATCATGGAAAAACTCGCTGGAAAACTATCAGCCCAAGGTGTGGGGCACGTACAAGCCGGAGTGGATTCAATTCAAGGCCGACTGAGCATCCGGCCCGGCACGCACCTCGAAATATCAGGCCGATGAAACGATGACCCGCTTTCTGATTCGCCGCCTGCTCAACATGATCCCGCTCATCCTCGGGATCACTTTCATTTCGTTCCTTGCGATGTCGCTGGTGCCGGGCGACTTCGTCTCGAATCTCAAACTCAACCCAACCATCACGCCCGAGGTCATTCACCAGCTCGAGGCGCAGTTCGGCCTCGATAAGCCGCTGATGGTCCGCTACTTCAAGTGGTTGTGGGGCGTGCTGCATCTGAATTTCGGCTTCTCGCTCCAATACCGCGTCAGCGTCACCGGCCTCATCGCGTCGCGCGCCTTCAACACGATCGTCCTGTCTCTGACCAGCATGATTTTTTCGTGGGCGATCGCGATACCGATCGGAATCATCGTCGCGGTGAATCAAAATTCGATTTGGGATCGCTTCCTGTCCTTTCTGGCGTTCTTCGGGATGTCGGTGCCGAGCTTTTTTCTCGCCTTCCTCATGATGTACCTCGCGCTGAAAACCGGGTGGTTCCCGATCGGCGGCACCTACTCGCCCGATTACTCGACGCTCGATCCGCTGAACCGGGTTGCCGATCGCGTCAACCATCTCATCCTGCCGGCCTTCGTACTTGGCATTTCCGGCACCGCGGGCCTGATGCGCCTGATGCGCTCGCAGATTCTCGAAATCAAAAATTCGGAATTCGTGCGCACCGCTCGCGCCAAGGGATTGTCCGAGCGCGTGGTCATCTACAAGCACGTGCTGCGCAACGCGCTCAACCCGTTCGTTACGATGGCGGGATATTCGCTGGGCGATCTGCTCGGCGGCGCCGCCCTGGTCGAGGCCGTGATGAACCTGCAGGGTCTCGGGCTGCTGATGCTCGAAGCAGTGCGCTCGCTCGACATCTACCTGGTGATGGGCTCGGTGCTGATGGGCACGATTCTGTTGCTGGTCGGCAACCTGCTCGCGGACATCGCGCTGGTCGCGGTCGATCCGCGCGTCGATTTTTCGTCGGTGGCGGCCGAGTGAGATGAACGTGGACGGCGCGATGCAGGCGAATCTCCAGGGCGCTGCGGTAGCCGCGCGACAAACGTCAGGCGTGGCGCGCGAATGGCGTCTGGCGTCGCGGACGGTCCGCTTTTCCGCAATCTGCCTCGCGCTGTTTTACCTGCTCGCCGCCGCGTCGCCGTTCTTCGCGAGCTACGACCCGACCTATCAGAACCGCGAGATGCCCGATTGTCCTCCGATGTCGCTCCACATGAATGCGCCGTCCGACTGGTCGCGCGGGCTGTTCTATACCCATCCGATGCGCATGCAGGATCCGATCGCGCGCACGTTCGTTGCCGACACTTCCCGCCGGCTCGACATACATCTGTTCACGCACGGCCATCTATTCACCACCGACAGCGAGCGCGAGCCGTACTTCATGCTCGGCAGCGACGGCCTGGGGCGCGACCTCTACTCGCGAATCGTGTACGGCTCGCGCGTGAGCATGTGCGTCGGATTGATCGGCGTGCTGATCAGTTTTTCACTGGGCATCACGATCGGGGCGCTGTCGGGCTACATTGGCGGGACGGTCGATTTCCTGATCATGCGATGGTCCGAAATCGAGATGTCGCTGCCGTCATTCTATTTCCTGCTCGCGCTGGCGGCGGTGATTCCGTCGGGGATGAGCACGGTCGCGACGTTCTTCATGATCGTGGCGATCATGAGCTTCATCAGTTGGGCCGGCTTTGCGCGAATCATTCGCGGGATGGCGTCTTCGGTGCGCTCGCGGCCGTACGTCGAGGCGGCCCGCGCGCTGGGCGCGTCGCGATGGCGCATCATCACGCGCCACATCATTCCGTCGGTGATCGGCTACGCGATCGTCGCGGCCACGCTCTCGATTCCGGGCTTCATCCTGGGCGAAAGCGCGCTCTCGCTGCTCGGTCTGGGAATTCAGGAGCCGGCCGCGAGCTGGGGAAACCTTCTCGCGCAGGCGCAAGACGTGCAGAACCTCGCGCGCTACCCGTGGATCCTGATTCCGGGCATCTTCATTTTCCTTGCGGTGATGTCGTTCAATTTTCTCGGCGACCATCTGCGCGACCGGCTGGATCCCGCCACCGCCGCATGAGCCACGCTCCCGCGATTGTCTGATGCGCCACGAGCGCTTGCGTTATTGCCTGTTGGAATATCAGACTACATGGCGTATCATGCCATGTAGAGGGGTTGAGGGGTGGCGCGGGCTAAACTGATCAGGCGGCGGAAGTGGACGGACGAGCGAGGAAATCTCTACGAGATTGTCCTGTGGAAAGTCGAGAAGAATGCTCGACACCCTGAAGGTGTTCGGTATCGGCTTGCGTTCATTCGTTCAGGTGAAGAAACGCCCGCGATTCTGTATGACAATCATCACCCCAAGGGGCACCACCGTCACATTGGCAAGCACGAGGAGCCGTACAAGTTTTCGACGGCGCGCCGGCTCATCGCCGATTTTCTCGCACAAGCAAGCCAATTCGCAGGAGAATAAAAATGAAGACAGTGACATTTTCGATCGGGCCGCTAGCTGAAGTCGCAGACGATTTCTCCACGGCCTTCGACGCCGTTCGGACCGGGCGGCGCATTGCGCCCAAACCGCGCGACGAGGTCGGCTTCACGAGCATTGAGGCTGCCCGTAACTTTCTGACGCGTGAGAGGCTCGCTCTTATGCGTACGATCCGAACGCGCCATCCCGGATCGCTCTATGAACTGGCGAAAATGGTCAAGCGCGATTTCAAGAACGTCCAGGAAGACGTTCGAATTCTGGAGCGCCACGGTCTTGTGCGGATCGCAAAAGAGCCGCGGGGCAAGCGCAGAGTCAAAGTGCCGCACGTCCTCTTTGAGGAAATTGCGCTCCGCATCGCAATCTAACTATTCGACGGTACAATTCGCGTCCGATACATATACTCGCTATGCACTAAATACCTCTCACCCCTTGAGTTTGTGCCATTCTCGAGGGGATTGAGCCGAAGCCCTGAGCGAAGCCGAAGGGGACCCCGGATTCTGCGTCCGTATTCTTTACTTGCCGCCTCTTATCTTTGAGTCATCCCGAGCGAAGTCTCCGTAGTCGAGGGACCTCAGACCCGGTGTTCGACGAGGTAAACGAAGAGCATCGAGTAACCGAGGGCACCAGCCTTTTGCCACCAATGCCTTGCAATGGCTTGAGCAAAGGCGAGAATACAATCCGTGGAGTGGTGGCTGCCAGCAAAGATTCTTCCGATCCTGAGGTACGGGGGCGCCTGAGAGGCCATGGGATCAGTTTTCGCTCTTCGACTAATCGTTATGGGACGACGTCGAGAAGCCGGAGATCAGTCGCACAATCTTCGCACAGCATCGGGCGACTGGAATCCCACACGCAATAGTTGTACTCGGGTGCAGGCTGATAGAAATCGCGAAAGACGACCATAACGATTCGATCGCAAGCGGCGCCGCCATATTGCGCAGCCTTGCAACGGATCACCGAAGCCCATCCCTCCACCAGTTTCTCAACATGGTCAGCGACCGCATCGACAGTTGCAAAATCGCCCGGCGCCTTGTCAATCAACACGCTTCCTCCTCTCTCAGCGGGCAGGTTCGCTAGAGCCGCCTCGTCCGCTCATTCGGGCTCCGCCACAAGCTCGCCTGCCGTCAAATCGACCACGTCAGTCAATACTCTCGTGGACATTGGAAAGGCGGTCAGAACAAGGTCTACCCGTCGAGTTCCCGCACCGACCGATGCGCGATGAAACAACTCTTTGCGTTCGCGTAGCGATTTCCAGGTCTCTTCCAGGCATGGATACACAATACAGACTGTTGTTCGCGGCTTCGTCGAGAGATTCGCGTATGCCAGCACCTGGAGCAGGTCCGCACGATGACGCTCGCGTATTTCCTCTTCCAAGTTAGACCATCGATGCTCTTGCATCTCCTCCCAATGCTGCTTGTACTTTGCATCGACAATCACCGTCTGGTTCTCTCTTTCGAGTACAATATCGGGCACCAGCGACTTTTGTGAGCCGAGATAAGGCGGGGACCATGTTAACGGCGAGACCGTTTGTCGTTGCCGCTGCGTCCTGAGCGCGCCGCCTATCTTGTGTGACACCGCGGATAAAATCGTCTCTGCCCAAGATTCGAAAAACTCCTCCATAGACATTACCCATGCGAGACCCTGCAAATCGCTCAGCCCCGCAAGGCCTCGCTCATACGCCGTCCATTCAATCGCCTGTATGCCCGCCCGGAATGTCTCGGTCGCCAATCGTCCACTGAGCCACCCTTGAACCGTCGACGGAGTGGGCGCGCGTGGTGCCACGTCCCGCACTGATTCCATCATTCGCTGACATACCTCGACGAGCTTGAAGACGAAGAGTCCGCTGCCGAGCTGTCCTTGTAAGCTCGCAATTTGTTTCTCAAGGGTGAATCGAATCGCAGCTTTCAATGCGCGATCATCTCGCAAATCGGGGAATCGGCATGGCACATTGAGAAACCGCGAGCGACTGATCTGACGTCGAGCATACTCGGACCAATCGACCCTGCCGCGCGGCGCACTGCGCTCCTCAGCGATCAATTCGAACCTGCGCTCTAAACTTTTCAGGAGGGCTTCAACACGGGCGACAATTATCGTCGATAAAACCCACGGCGGAATCTTTCTCTCCGAACCCGGAAGTAGCGGCAAAGACAGCGTCATCGGGACTACACGCCAACCAGTCGCGCCAAGAATTTCGCCAATTCCTGTCCATGCAAACCTCGGTCTTACAACGAATCCGTAATCCGATTTGCCTGTTGTGGGAGACAGCAGCGGGATCGCGCCGACTTTGATCCCGGTCTGCACTAGCAGTTCGACGCGTGCACCGTCGTAACGGGGTTGGACTTCGATATCTAACGCGCGAAAACGAGCCCGATTTCGTTCCAAAAACTGGTCTGCGAGTCGCGCTGTTTGTCGGCTGGGATCTCGTGTCGGCGCACCACGTAGCAGAAAATCTGCTGGGAAGCGACGCGTCGAACTGTCGGGCATCTCGAACGTACTACTGTCAACTGGAACGATCGGATTGAGCGCCTTGGCATGAAATTGGCGCCGGGCATTAGACTTCATGGTCGAGCGATCAGAGACTGTCGATCCATTGCAAGCACGAGCGCAAGGGTTCTGCAAATGAAGCGACGTATCCCTGCGCTAGATACTCTTCGATTAGCGGCTTGAGGGTAACCTTCAATCTTTGCCGTGCTCTGCCTTCGTCCTGCTCCAAAAAATACGAATGTCCTGGCATCAAATCGAAGGACTCGTCGTTTGCGTGTTCGACGAAGATGCTCACAAGATCGCGATACGCCTTTTGCATGGTGTTGCAAGCTGCTTGCTGCACCACGACGCTCATCTGCGGCCACATCTTCTGGAAGGCAAACCTGCGTCGGATTGCGACATCGACTACCGCCAGACTCCGATCTGCCGTGTTCATCGTCCCTATGATGTGCAGATTCTTGGGAAGGCGGAGCTTATTTTCGAAAGGAGGTCCGAAATCGTATGACAGCGTGATTTCGCGCTGGTCATCTTCGTCTGCTTCGAGCAGATAGATCGCTTCGCCCAGGACTTTGGAGAGGTCGGCGCGATTGATCTCATCGATGTGAAGTAGATAGTTCCCGCTCTCCTTTTCGGCATTCTCGGCCGCTGTTATCAAATGCCCTTTCTTGGGGGCGAATCGAAAGCCCAAGTTTCCTGCATCGTGTTCTGGCGCAAGTCCTCCGACAAAGTCCTCGTATGTGGAATTGGCGTGAAACTGAATCGTCCGACCGCGACCTGAATAGCGCTTATCGATCAAGCCTTGCGCCATTCGAGTCTTCCCCGTTCCCGGCGGCCCTTCCAAAATCACGTAGCGGCGCTGTTCTAGCAGGTCAACGACATCTTTTTCAGACACATCCGGCAGCAAACACTCCATCCATTGGCTTTTGATGCGCTCCGAATCCTTAGCAAAGCTACTGAGCGGCATTTCGCCGCGCTCCTCGAACATCAGATCGAGAAAAGCAGTAATTGCCTCAAGAGTGGAAGTGACTTCGTCGGTAGGCGCAAAGATGCCGTACAATACATTTCCATATTTCTTGAATACCCGTGAGTATTGCCCAAACTGACTACTGATATTCCGCGGTACTGGCTGGTCAGTTCGCGACGGCTCCTGTTTCGCCCACGCCCGAAGGTCTTTGCCGCCATACTTTTTGTTGAGCCACGCACAGACCGCCTTGATCTTACGGGCGTGACCCGGACGGCCAAGAATATTCTCGTCCGGCCCGAGTCCGGCAGTTCCTACCACGAAGGAGAGCAGGCAGGCAGAATTCTCGCCCGGGAATATGGCTATCGACATCCCCCCATACGATCCGGAGTTTGGATTCGTCGGGTGTATCAGCGCGGCGAATGGAACCGCCGTGTCATCGCCGGATGTCGGCAGTTCGGGTGCTCGAAGGGTGATGGTCGGCTTTGCGCTAGCTGGATAACGACCGCCATCCGAACCAAACAGGTCGTCAAACGCTGCCTTCATTTTCTTAGGCCAGTCAGCTGAATAGCCGCGCTGCTGTATCGCATCGAGAAGTTTGTCAGACCACAATTTCGTTCCCCCAGCAAAAAATAGCACTGATCGCTAGTGATGCGTGAACCTCACTTCCCGCGCCGGATGGGTTTGCGCTTTTTCAGAAATGCGCCGATGCCTTCCTGCCCGTCCGGCGCCATCGCATTCTGGCTCATCACTTCCTTCGTTCTTCGCCGGGGTTCGTCGTCGTCGGCATTCATCAAAACCGCCCACCGGCCCGCAGCATCCGTCTGGATGGCCGCGGCGGGGCGATGATACGCTGAACGCCACGTGAAACCGCTGCTCGAAGTCAAATCGCTGCGTACCTCGTTCTTCACCGACGCGGGAGAGGTGCGCGCGGTGGACGGCGTGAGTTTTTCCGTCGCGCCGGGGAAGCTGTTGGGGGTGGTTGGTGAGTCGGGATCGGGCAAGACGGCGAGCATGCTCTCGATCATGCGGCTGCTGCCGGAGTCGGCGCGAATCGTCGGCGGCGAAATTATCTTCGAGGATCAGGACCTGCTAAAGCTCAGCGAACCCGAGATGCGCCATGTTCGCGGCGCGCGGATCGCGATGATCTTTCAGGAGCCGATGACCTCTCTGAATCCCGTCTTCACCATCGGCAGCCAGATTGGCGAGGCCGTCCGCCTTCATCAGCACACCAATCGCGCCGAGACCCGCAATCGCACCGTCGAGGCGCTCAGGATGGTCGGGATTGCCGACCCCGAGCGGCGCATCGACGACTATCCGCATCAGTTGTCCGGCGGGATGCGCCAGCGCGTGATGATCGCGATGGCGCTGTCGTGCAATCCCCGTCTCCTAATCGCGGACGAGCCGACCACCGCGCTCGACGTGACGATACAGGCGCAGATTCTCGATCTGATTCGCGAGTTGCAGGTGCGGCTCGGCCTCGCCGTGATACTGGTTACGCACGATCTCGGAATCGTCTCCGAGTATGCCGACGACGTGACGATTCTTTACGCGGCGCGCGTGATGGAGCAGGCACCGACTGCGGAGCTGTTTCGAAATCCTCTCAACCCGTACACGCGCGGATTGCTCGAATCGATTCCCGGCATGGACGCTAGCCGCCGGCGCCGCTTGCAGGCGATTCCCGGTTCGATTCCGAGCGCGCTGAATCCACCGGCGGGCTGCAGGTTTCATCCGCGATGCCCGCGCGCAATTCCGCAATGCTCCGCGGCTGAGCCGCCGCTCGAAAACAGGGGCCCAAACCATTATGTCGCCTGCATCCGCGCCTAATCCCGCTGCGCCCATCGGTAATACAGCCGCAACCGCTTTCGGCGCGCCGCTGGTTCGTGTCGAGCATCTCAGCAAGGAGTTCCCGGCGGGATCGACGGGGATTATCGGTGGAACAAAACTCTCGATAAAAGCTGTGGCCGGCGTCAACCTGGAGATTGAGCCCGGCGAGACACTGGGATTGGTCGGAGAGTCGGGCTCGGGCAAATCGACGCTTGGACGGCTGATTCTGAAACTCCTCGAGCCGACCGAAGGCGCCGTCTATTTCGACGGCCGCGATCTCTCGACGCTGGGCCGCGCGGAACTTCGGGCGCTGCGCCGCCAGATGCAGCTGGTCTTCCAGGATCCGTACGCGTCGTTGAATCCGCGGATGCGGGTGAGATCGATCGTCGGCGAAGGAATCGAGATTCACAAACTCGCGCGCGGGGCGGAAAAGGAGCGGCGAATCGTCGAGCTGCTGGCGATGGTCGGGATGAGTGCTGACGCGATGGATCGTTTGCCCCACGAGTTCTCCGGCGGGCAGCGCCAGCGAATCGGGATCGCGCGGGCGCTCGCGGTGAATCCGCGTTTCCTGGTGCTCGACGAGCCGGTCTCGGCGCTCGACGTCTCGATCCAGGCGCAAATAATCAACCTGCTGCAGGACCTGCAGGAGAAGCTGAAACTCACCTACCTGTTCATCGCGCACGATCTGCGCGTGGTCGAGCACATCAGCAATCGCGTCGCGATCATGTATCTCGGCAAGATTGTCGAAATCGCATCGCGCGACGAGATCTACCTGAACCCACGGCATCCCTACACGCGCGCGCTGCTCTCGGCGATTCCGACTATCGACACCGCCCACAGGCCGGAGCGAATCAAACTGCCCGGCGAAATGCCGAGTCCGATCAATCCGCCCGCCGGCTGCGCCTTCCATCCAAGATGCCCATATGCGAAAGATGTTTGCAGCAACGTCGAACCGAAATTGGAAACCGGGCGCGGCGGGCACGCGGTGGCATGTCACGTATTCCCGGCCCCGTAGTGGATGGATTCAACACAGATACCGCAGGATGCAGGCGTGGCGTGGGCCGAGCAGCGCACGCGCGTCGCGGTAGGCCGCAACGTCAATGTCTCGGGCAAGCTGATCTTTCATGAACCGGTCAGAATCGAGGGCCGCTTCCGTGGCGAGGTCCGCTCGGTCGAGTTGGTGGTGGTCGGCGAAGATGGAATGATCGAGGGCAAGGTCTTCGCGCCGCGGCTGCTCATAATGGGCGAGTTGCGCGGAGACGTTGTCGGATGCGACCGCGTGGTGCTCGGGCCGCGCGCCAAGTTCTTCGGCAATATCGAGACGCGCAACTTGACGGTATCTGAAGGCGCCTACCTGGACGGCAACATCCGCATGACGCGGGTTTCTGTCAAAAAGACCGCGGTCTCCATCGACAGCTGATCGAGGACCCGCCCGGCGCTCAGGTCGCGACGTCGAGTCGCGCCGCTTTGCCCGACAGATTGCGCAGATAGTACAGACGCGCGCGCCGCACGCGGTTTCGCGTCAGTACCTGCAACTTGTCGATGCGCGGCGAATGCATCGGGAATATCCGCTCGACGCCGACCCCGTATGAAACTTTGCGGACGGTGAAGGTTGCGCGGTTGGCGCCCCGGTGCATTTTGATCACGATGCCTTCGAAGGATTGGATGCGCTCTTTTTCGCCTTCGACGACCTTGACGTGAACGCGGACTGAGTCGCCCACGCGGAATTCCGGCAGGTCCTTGCGCAGGCCCCGCTCTTCGAGCTTCTGGATAACGGTATTCATGGGAAGAAAGACCTCGAGTCGAGCCCCTAAACCTACCGAAATGCGCGCGGCCACTCAATGGGTGCGGGGTAACCGCGTCACTTGCCGCGAAGGCGGTCGAGGATGATTCCCGCAGCGGAGCGCACTGACAGATGGTTGTAATCGCCGGGGCCGACGATGGGCGCAAGCACGACGTCGGCGCGTTCGGCCACCTCGGGCGACATTCCAAATCCGGTCCCGAGCAGGATCATCATCGGCGGCGCATCCGGAGCCTCCAGCCGCTTGCGCAAATCGGCGTAGCTGGTACCGCCCTCGCTGCGCGCGGAGGTGTGCACGACGAGCGGGCGTGCGCCGGAGATTCGCGTTGCCGCGGCGATCGCGTCGTCGAGCTGCGCGACGATTTGCACGCGCTCGAGCGCCTCGCGCCGGCGCGAATCGTGTGTTCGGCCGAAGTCGAAACGCCAATGATCGATCACGCTCGCCGCGAATTTCCGCTGCTCGGGAATCGGATGGACGATGAACACGCCACGCACGTCGTAGGTTCGCGACGCGCGCGCGATATCGTGAATGTCGAGGCTGGTGATTGCCGAGGTGACGATCTTTGCGTTCCGATCGACGACCGGATGATGAATCAGCGCTACGAAAAGATCGGACACGCTCAGAACTTGCGGCGTTCGAGCAGGTCGGGGCGCCGCCGCGCGGTTCGCCGTTTTGCTTCGGCCTCGCGCCACGCGCGAATCTTGCCGTGGTCGCCGCTGAGCAGGATTTCCGGCACCTTCATCCCGCGGAACTCCTCGGGCCGCGTGTATTGCGGGTACTCCAGCATCCCGGCAGCGAACGATTCCTCGTCGAGTGACTCGGGATTCCCCAGCACGCCCGGTATCAACCTGCCCACCGCCTCAATCACCGCCATCGCCGCAATTTCGCCGCCGCTCAGCACGTAGTCGCCGATGGAAATTTCCTGGTCCACCAGCGAACGCACGCGCTCGTCGATTCCTTCGTAGCGCCCCGCGACGATCATCAGGCCAGGTGCGCGTTTAGCGAGGTCGCGCGCCATCGAATTGTCGAACACTTCACCCTGCGGCGTCATCAGGATGCGCCACAAGCCCGGGCGCCCCGCATTGACCGCGTCGATCGCGGCCGCGATCGGCTCCGGCCGCATCACCATCCCGCTGCCTCCCCCGTACGGCGCATCATCGACTTGCCGGTAATTACCCAGACCGTGCTCGCGCAGCGGATGCGCTTTGATCGCGATCAATCCCTGCTCGATTGCGCGTCCGATCATGCCGCCGCGAAACGGCGACTCGAACATCTCGGGGAACAGTGTGATTACGTGAAATTCCATCGCGGCAAAGTGAAATACCTGAATGCGTAAATCCAAATCTATCCGGGTGCGCCGCTTCGGGCCAGCCGGCCCCGGTCGATTTCAGTCGAGCAAGCCGGGGATCGCCTCGATGGTGACGCGCCGGGCGGCGAAGTCCATCGCCTTGACGACGTCTTCGATGACCGGCACCAGCACTTCGCGCTCGCTGTCTCGCACCACCCAGATGTCGTGCGCGCCGGTCGAGAAGATTTCTTCGATCATGCCGATGCGGCTGCCGTCGGTCAGAAATACCTCGCAGCCGATCGCCTCGTAATAGTAGAACTCGCCCGGCTTCGTGGCCGGGACATCCTCCGTCGCGAGCATCACGAGCGCGCCCTTGAGCGACTCGGCCGCGTTTACGTCCGCGACACCCTCGAGCGTGATTCGCAGCGTCGTCGCGTTCAGCCGCGTCATTCCCGTCAGCCGAAACTCGCGCGCTTGTCCCGCGCTCTCCAGGAACACGCGCGCGACCTGTTCCAATGTGTCGGAGTCGGGATTGTCGGGCCGAAATCGGATCGCGCCCTTGAGGCCGTGGGCGCCGGTTATGCGGCCGACGCGGAGCATCGATGCTGCAACTTGACTCGTGTCATCGCGCAGGCGATTGCCGCGCGATCACTTGTCCTCGACGATCTCGAGAACAACCTTGCGGTTGGTGCGCGAGGCGACCGCATTCAGAATCGTGCGGATCGACTTCGCGGTCCGCCCCTGCTTGCCGATCACGCGCCCCAAATCTTCCTTCGCCACCCGCAGTTCAATTACCGAGGCGGTATCGCCCTGCGTCTCCTTCACGTCCACCGCGTCAGGATTGTTTACCAGCTGTTGTGCGAGGAACTGAACGAGCTCCTTCATGGGATGGCTCCGTTGCAGCGGGTCGCATCAGGCGGAGACCGTTGCTGTTTCGGCCCGTTTAATTAGCTTTCTTACCGTGTCGCTCGGCTTAGCGCCAGCCTTGAGCCAACGGTCCGCCACGTCCTTTTTGATCGTGACGCGCGGCGGATCGAAGGCCGGATCGTAGGTCCCGACCTGAGCGACGAAGCGTCCGTCACGCGGCGAGCGCGAGTCTGCCACCACGATACGGTAAAAAGGTTTTTTGCGCGCGCCATGCCGGCGCAACCGGATTACAAGTGCCATGCGATTCTCCTGTTTCCTATTCTAGCTGCCAAGCCCCAGTCCGCGCATCATCATTTTTCCCGCGCCCATGCGGGTGATTTTCTTCATCATTTTGCGCGTCTGCTCGAACTGTTTGAGAAAACGATTCACGTCCTGCACCGAGGTGCCGCTGCCGGTGGCGATTCGCGCGCGCCGGCGCCCGTTGATAACCAGATGGTTGCCGCGCTCCTGCAGCGTCATCGAGTCGATAATCGCCTGGATGCGCCCCAGCTCGCGTTTCGCCTCTTCGGAATCCGCCGCGCCCGCCACTTTTTTGAGCCCGGGGATCATTCCCATCAGATCGCCAAGCGATCCCATCTTCTTGATCGCCTTGATCTGCTCGGCGAAGTCCGTGATTGTGAATTCGTTCTTCTTGAACTTGCGCTCGAGCTCCTTGGCCTTGGTCTGATCGTAGTTCTGCTGCGCCTTTTCGATCAGCGTCAGCACATCGCCCATCCCGAGGATGCGCGACGTCAGCCGGTCCGGATAGAAAATCTCGAACGCGTCGAGTTTCTCGCCCGTGGCCGCAAACAGAATCGGCGCCCCGGTTATAGTCCGCACCGAAAGCGCCGCGCCGCCCCGAGCGTCGGAGTCGAGCTTGGTCAGAATCACGCCCGAGATTCCCAACCGCTCGTGAAATCCAGCCGCCACGTTGGCGGCTTCCTGCCCGGTCATCGCGTCGGCCACGAATATGATGTGATGCGGGTTCAGCGCGGCCTTCAGGCGCACCAACTCGTCCATTAGCTCTTCGTCGATCTGCAGGCGGCCCGCGGTGTCGATGAGCACCGCGTCATGCCCGCCGGTCTCGGCCCGGGCTAGCGCGCGCGACGCGATCTCGATCGGATTCTGATCCTCGCGGCTCTCGACGACTGGAATTTGCGCCTGCGCGCCGAGCACGCGCAATTGCTCCATCGCGGCCGGGCGATAGACGTCGGTGGACGCCAGAATCGGATGGCGCTTGCGCTCCGACTTGAGCCATAGCGCGAGCTTCGCAATCGAGGTCGTCTTGCCCGAGCCCTGCAGGCCGACCACCATGATCTTGACGGGCGGTTTGACCTTCAGATCGAGCTCGCGCGCCGAACCGCCCATCGCGTTTTGCAGCTCGGTCGCGACGAACTTGATTAGATGCTGCTCGGGCGTGAGCGAGCGGAGCACTTCCTCGCCGAGCGCCTTGCTCTTGACGTGCTCGATAAAATCGCGAACGACCTTGATATTGACGTCGGCTTCGAGCAGCGCGAGCCGGACTTCGCGCAGCGCCTCTTCAATATTGCGCTCGGTGATGCGCCCGTGGCCTTTGAGTTTTTTGAAGACCCCTTCGAGGCGGTCGCTGAGCGTATCAAACATGGGTAAAAATCCGGTTGCGGCAGGTCGAGGTAAGCGGCTCCGGCCCAGTCGGTTTGTTTATGTAGTCTAGCAAACCGTCAAGGCTAGGGCACGCTCCGGCGGCTGTCAATGCGCCAGCGCGGCTACTTCTTGCGCCGGCGCTTCGGCGGCGGGTTGTACACGTGCAGGAACGAAAATGCGGCGATCGTCAACGCATGCATGATCTTGCCCGACGCGATCAGGCCGCGTATTTCGCGCATCGGCACCAGCACGACCTCGGTCTCTTCATCGCCGATCGATACCACCCTTTCGACTTGGCGCACCTTGTCTGCAAGAAACGAGAAACAGAGGTTGCCCTGGATTGCGGGATTCGGATGCACCTTGCCAAGTTCCACGATCGTGTCCGAATCGAATCCCGTCTCCTCGATCATCTCGCGCCGCGCCGCATGTATCGGCGACGCATCCTCGGGATCGACCATCCCGCCCGGAACTTCTAGCGTGAATCCGGAAATGCCGTGACGCCATTGGCGAATCATCACGACCTCGCCACTGCTAGCGATCGGAATGATATTCACCCAGTTGGGCGCGTCGAGAATGAAGAAGTCGCGTTCGCCGCGCCGCGGATGCGTCGAGCGCCGTCGATGGAGGTCGAAAATCGGCGTCCGGTAGGCGATGTCGCTCTTGAGCGTCCTCCACTTGCGCGGCTTCATCAAAAAATTTCGCCTGCGCGACCGTGCCTAGAACAATCGCGCGTATTCGATCGCCGGGCATCGATCCATCACCACCGTCATCCCGGCTTGATCCGCGCGGCGGGCCGCGTCGAGGTTGACCACGCCGAGCTGACACCACAGCACCCGCGCACCTTTGGCGATCGCGGCCTCGACGATTTCCGGCACGAACTCCGATCGCCGGAACACGTCCACCATCTCAATCGGCTCGGGAATCGACGCCAGATCGGGATAGCACTTCTCTCCGAGAGCGCTCTGGAGCGCGTCGGCGTCGAGTTGCGGATTGACCGGAATTACCTTGAAACCGCGGCTTTTGAGCAATTTTGCAATTCGGAGCGAGTCGCGCGCCGGATTGTCGGAGCATCCCACGACCGCGACCGTGGCTGGCCGCGCTAAAATCGCACGAATCTCGGCGTCCGGCGGATTGCTGAATTCCATGGTCATATGACCCCGCGCGACGCGGCCCCGCGCTAGTGATGAAAAAGGCGCTCGATGATCGTCGGAACGAGCCGATGAATCTCCTCACGGCATTGGGCGAATACCAGGTCGCCCTTTTCGTAGGGGTCGTCGATGTCGCCTGCCTCACCCGCGAACGAACGCAGCGTGAACACCGGCCGCCCGGCAGCGCCGGGAAATCGCTCGACCAGCTCGCGCGCCTGCTGCTCGGTCATCGCGATGATGAGATCGGTCCACTCGAGCATCTCGGGATGCCGTTTCAGGTCGGTTGAAGTCGCCTGGTCGCCGATATCGATGCCGACCTCGCGCAGCGCCATCCGCGTATCGAGCGAAACCAATGCCCCATCGCGGGCGTATGGCGCGATTCCCGCCGAGGTGATCGTGATCCGATGGTCGAAGCCGAGCGCGTCGAGTTCGCGCCGCAGGATATGCTCGGCCATCACGCTGCGCGCGGTGTTGGCGGCGCAAATGAACAGGATGTAACGAAAGCGCGGCTCGCGACGAGCCGCGCTCTTCGGTTTCGTCTCAGCCGTCAAAAATCTACGCGCCCCCGCCCATCACCTCGCCCATGCTCTCTTTCTTGGTCACGCCCTTGGCGAGCTCTTCCTTGAGCTTGGCGCCTAGTTCCGCCGGCTCCCACATCGAGCCCTTCTTCGAGACCTTGGCGCCGGTATGCCATCCGCGCATCAGCCACACGTTGCCCATGCCGACGCGGAACACTTCGCCGTGAACGTCTTTGGCGTCGTCGCTCGCCAGCCACGCCACCAGCGGCGCCACATGCGCGGGCGTGAACGCATCCCATTCTCCCGCCTTCTGCGCCATGCCGGCGGCGGTCTGCGGAGTCGCGTCGACGGTAAGTCGCGAGCGCGCTATCGGCGCGATCGCATTTGCGGTGACGCCATAGCGGCTCATCTCGCGATCCACGATTATCGCCATCGCGGCGACCGCCGCCTTTGCCGATCCGTAGTTGCTCTGTCCCGCGTTGCCCAGGATGCCCGAGTCGGAGCTGGTGTTGATGAGCCGGCCACTGAGCACGTTGCCGGCCTTGTGCTGCTCGCGCCAGTAGGCGGTCACGTGACGGGCGACGTTGAACGAGCCTTTCAGATGGACTGAAATGACCGTGTCCCAGTCTTCTTCGCTCATGTTGAACATCATGCGGTCGCGCAGGATGCCCGCGTTGTTGACGACGATGTTGAGCTTGCCGAAGTTGTCGATTGCGCAATCGATGATCCGCTTGGCGGCCTTGAAGTCGGTCACGCTCTCGAAGTTGGCGACTGCCTCGCCGCCGGCGGAGCGGATTTCCTTGACCACGTCCTCGGCCGGGGAACGCGACTGCCCTGTCCCGTCGAAGTGGCCGCCGAGGTCGTTGACGACGACCTTGGCTCCATGCTTGGCCAGCAGCAACGCCTCTTCGCGCCCGATGCCGCGGCCGGCGCCGGTAATAACTGCAACTTTGCCTGTTAATAGTGCCATTTTGCTAATTCCTCTTCTCTTTCTCGCTGGGGTTTGGAGCTTGTTGGGCGATTTCGCCCGGTCCTTCTACATCGAAGTCTTCTCTTGGTTCCATCAGGGATTCGTCCAGATGCGCGGGCAGCTCGTAGATGAGGTCGATTGTCATCTTCGACTTATCCTGGTCGCTCGGGAACAGCATGATGCTGCCGGGACCACCCTTGTAGTGGAAATCGCACGACCAGGTTTTGCGCGCCGGCATGATCAGCGACGAGGTGATGTGAAAGTCGTTCTTCTTCAGCTCGTCCTTGTAAAACGCAACCATCTGGGGCATCTGTGCGTCGGCGCTGAACAGAATCTCGCGCATCGCACCCTTGGGTTTGCGGACATGTTCGATCTTGGCGCCCGGATATATCGGCATCGACTTGTACAGGTCCGGCGGCAACGCCTTGCTGGGCTCGTCGGGCTCGGCCATCGAGGTCTGCACGGCAGCGGGCGCGACGGGAGCGGCTACCGGCGCGGTTTTGCAAGCCGCCAATCCGAGCATGCACATTGCGGCTAACGCACCCCGCCTGAACAAACCGGGCCGCTGCACCGTCCTGATCAATGGTGGATTTAGATTTCTCAAAAGCGTCAATCGACCAAAAAAACAACGACCGCATCGCGGTCAACCTACGGCGTGTTCTGGCAAGTTTCTGGATAGACGTGAGGGGCCAAGAAGTCAAGGCAACAAGAGGCTTCGCGGTGTCGCGAGCGGCCAGTTTACGGTAGTCGCCGGCATGGCAAATGGCGTAGAGTAAATTTCACGCGGACCCGATAATCGAGCGTGGTGTGAGCGTTTGCGCGGCGTGGGATTCGCTCATTTGCAATCGCGGGCGAATTGGTCAATTATTTTTACGTTCGCGCGCGGCGACTCTTGACAAATACTTTCTATTGTTGCATTCAAACTTTTCGCGCCATCACAGACGATTTGACCGGCGGGCGGGAGCCCGATCTGTGAAAATAGGGCTTGCGACCGGTTCAAGGGAGAACCGCAAAGGCAGCTTGGGACAGTTACGCAACGGTTCGGGCGGGTCCAAAATTTCACCGCTCAAATTTATTTCAAACTCGAGAGGATAAGAGATGCAAAGCAACTTCGGTATTTTGTCGATGATTCAGCAGGGCTACTATGCAACGTATCCCCTGCTCTTCATTTCGGTCGTCTGCCTGGCGATAATTTTCGAACGCGTATGGGCGCTGTGGGGTGTCGGACCCAAGACGGCGAAGCTGGCCGACGTGCTGATTCCTCAGCTGCGGCAGGGCAAGTTCAACGAAGCGTTGCAGGCCACGCAGGCGCGCGCCACGGCCGCCGAGCGCATCTATCACACCCTGATTTCGGGTTCGCAGACGATGGATCGGGATCATCTGCTCGAGCTCGACGACGAGCGCCGTTACCAGGAAGGCCTCGAGTTCAAGCGCTACATCTGGGTGCTCGCGACCGCGGGCGCATCGGCGCCGTTCATTGGGCTGTTCGGCACGGTCGTTGGTATCCTCGTGGCGTTCCAGTCGATGGCAATCATGGGCACCGGCGGTTTCTCGGTCGTCGCAGCCGGTATTTCGGAAGCCTTGATTTCGACGGCGCTTGGACTCGGCGTCGCGATCATCGCGGTTATCTTCTACAACTATTTCTCGGTCAAGATTGAGAACATCAGCGCCATCCAGCACATCAACGACGACCGTCTGATCGACGCTACACTCCAGGGGAGACAGGCGCGTGGCAATTAGCGGACCACATTCCAGCGGTGGTGGCGGCGGCGTTTTTGCCGACATCAATATCACGCCGCTGACCGATATCTTTCTGGTTCTGCTCATCATCTTCATGGTGACGACCTCTGTCACGATCGAATCTGCCGCCCACGTCGATCTGCCCAACGCGACCAATACCGCGCCGGAGAACAAGGGCGTCATCGTGACCTATACCGCCCAGCACGAGCTGTTCGTGAACTCGAAGGACGTTCCCGAGCGCGAACTCCGCTCGAGCCTGGGCGAGGCGCTGAGCAAAGTGGACCAGAAGATTGTCGTGTTCCAGGGTGATCGCAAAGTGCTGCTCGGCGACATGGTGCGAATCCTGAATATCGCCAAGGCCGCCGGCGCCGAACAAATTGCAATCGCGGCCAAGCGGGTTACCGGTGCGCAACTAGCCAACTCCTCAGGTGGTGGAGGTTGATCGGGCCGGCCCCGGTGGCTGACCTGAGCATCGATACACGCAGAGGTATTTGCCCATGGCAATGAGTAGTAACAAAGGTGGCGGGGTGTTCGCCGATATCAACATCACCCCGTTGACCGATATCTTTCTCGTCCTGCTGATCATCTTTATGGTGACGACGGCGGTGACGATCGAGTCCGCGGCCCACGTCGATTTGCCCAAAGCTGAAGCTGCGGCCAACCCAAACGAAAAGCCCAAGGGCATCATCGTGTCGTACACCGCCGACCATCTGATCTATTTGGGCGACAAGCAGCTCACCGAGCCCGAGTTGGTGCCCCAGCTTCATGACGCGCTTGCGAATTCGACCGACAAAATTGTGATTTTCCAGGGCGACCCAAAGGTTATACTCGGTGATATGGTTCGTATTCTGGATATGGCCAAGTCGGCGGGCGCAGAGGCGATAGCCATCGCCGTGTCTTCTCTCCCTCCCGGGGGCGCCGCTGCCGGAGCGCCGGGAGGCGGAGCGTAGGAATTTGATTTTCGGACGGCTCACGCGTCGCCGCGACGATCGCGCGGCTTTAAGTCTAGTCAATGAGGATCTCGGCCTCGGTCGCGCCAAGCGTGGCCCAAGCGGGGAGCACGTTTTTATATGATCGCAGCAATTATTATTTTGCTTGTCCTCTCGACGTTCGTCGTCGCTTTCATCTTCTACCGCATTATCGGCAAACGAGAGCTCGCGGCCGAGGCGCGCCGCGAAGAAGACGAAGCTGACGCGACCCGTCTTCAGAAGATGAAAGATGCGCTCGGTCTGCTGATCGGCCCCTTTCCGCTGTCGGTCGCCCTTCACGTGCTCGCCCTGCTCTTCCTGATCATCACGGTGCACGAGCAGCGCGGGCGCGAGTTGATCATGGTGAACCTCGAAGCGGGCGGCGGCGGCGGTGGCGGCAACGAGATGCAGGATCTCGACATGCCCGAAGTGCCGATGCCCGAGACAACGCAGCAGCAGATGGAGCAGCCGACCGCGGTCGACACCTCGCAGGCCGTTGGACTCGCCAATGACTACGTGCGCGCAGCCGGCGGCGGCGGAATCGGCATCGGCCGTGGCGGCGGCATGGGCTCGGGCTACGGTCACGGCATCGGCTCGGGCTTCGGCGGGTTCATCGGCGAACTGCGGCGCAAGGGACTGGACGTTGTGCTGGTCGTCGACGGGACCGGCTCGATGAAACTGATCATCGATGACGTCAAAGCCAAGATGCAGCAACTGGTGCAGTCGATTCACCGGCTGGTGCCAATCGCGCGAATCGGAATAATCGTGTTCGGCGGCAAGGGCGAGAAGATGAATGTCCAGCCGCTGACGCTGTCGCCGCAAAAGCTCACCGACTTCCTCAACGGCATCCAGGCGATGGGCGGCGGCGAATGGGAAGAGGATACGTTTGGCGCGTGCGAGTTTGCGATGAGCAAGATGGACTGGAAGCCGTACGCCAAAAAGGTGGTCGTGCTGGTCGGCGATTCTCCCCCACACAAGGAGGACTTCGGACCGCTGCTCGCTCTGATCCGGCAGTTCAAAACCAACAACGGCACCTTCAACACGGTGGACGTGGCGGCCGAGGAGCACGAGCGTTTCGAGCGCGAGTTCTGGCTCAAGGTGCATCGGGAAGAGCCGCCGAAAATCTCGCCGTTGCCGGAGTTCTACCGGCAGACGCAGGCGGCGTACAAAGTGCTGGCTACCGCAGGTGGCGGCTCGATGAAATCGCTGACCAAGGACGCGCACATCAACCAACAGGTGCTGATCCTGGCCTTCGGCGAGCAATGGCAGTCGCAGGTCGCGTCGTTCGGCCGCGGGCTCAACAGTCCCAGCCCGTAAATATTTGCGCCCGGTCAATCGTCCACTAGAATGGTGGCCGGGATGCCATGAAAAATCTCAAGATGCTCAGCGCGGTCGCCCTTGCGGCCGCGCTGTCGTTTTCGCCGGATGCGCCGCGTGCACATGCGATGGACTTGCAGCACGCGCGCGCGCAGAAAGACCTCTCGCCTGCCCTCCAGCAGTCGCTCCAGGATAAACTTTCCGATGTCGCCGAGCCTTACTTTTCCGAGCAGGATGAAAAAAAAGCCAAGGGTCAGGTGTACCTCGACCTCCAGCAAAAGTTCGAGTACCTGCCGACCTACGGCCCGCATAATCATCTGGTCGTGAGCTGCAAGCTCGGCGGCGTCGAGTACGACCCTGCCAAGCCAGGAACGGCCAAGGGCCTCGCCACCGGCAAGCTCAAGTACCTGGTCTTCACCTACGCGCTTGACGGAAAACAATGGGTCTCCGTCGCGAAGCCCAAGTGGGAATCGCAGGACCTCGGCGCCGCGGGCGCCAAGCAAATGAGACAGAACCTGGCTCGCGGCGAGCAGCGCAAGGCCGCGATGGAAAAAACGGCCCACACCCACGCCGCCGCCTCCGCCGCCGCAGCAGCCGCGCAGAAGGCCGCCGATCGCTCCGGCCAATAGCGGTCTTAAATCCTGCCTATCTCCCCGACGCAGCCTCGCGCTCGACGGCGTTGTGCTGCACCCGGCTGTGGAAGCGGCCGTAACTGAAGTAGATAACCAGCCCGATCCCCATCCACACGAAAAAACGAATCCACGTAACCAGCGGCAGGCTCGCCATCAGGTAAAGGCAGAAGACGACGCCTAAAATCGGCACCAACGGCACCAGCGGCGTGCGGAACGGGCGCTTCAAGTCCGGCTCGGCGTGGCGCAGGATCCACACGCCCAAGCATACCAGCACGAACGCGAACAGCGTTCCGATATTCGTCAGCTCCGCGATTTCCTGGATCGGCAGCAGCGCCGCCGCGATTCCGACTCCGATTCCGGTCAGCGTGGTCGGTATGTATGGCGTGCGATACTTCGGATGAATCCGTGTGAAGGCTGGCGGCAGCAGGCCGTCGCGCGACACCGCGAAAAAAACCCGCGACTGCCCGAGCATCATCACCAGCAGCACCGAGGTCAGGCCCGCAACCGCGCCGAGCGAGATAATTCCCGACAACGCATGCATCCCGCGCAGCGCGAACGCCGACGCCAGCGGCGCATTCACGTCGATCAGGTGCGCCGGCACCATCCCGGTCAACACGCCCGCGACCAGGATATAAAGGATCGTGCAGACGAACAGCGAAGCGAGGATGCCGAGCGGCAGGTCGCGCTTCGGATCGATGACTTCCTCCGCGGCCGTCGAGACCGCGTCGAACCCGATGTACGCGAAGAAGATCACCGCCGCGCCTTTCATAACTCCCGTCCATCCCATCGGCGCGAACGGACTCCAGTTCTCCGGCCTCACGAAGAACGCGCCCACGACTATCACGGCGCCGACCACGATCAGTTTCACCGCCACGATGATCGAATTGATCCGCGCGCTTTCCGATATCCCGATGTACAGCACGTATGTGATCAGCATCACGATCAGCACTGCGGGCAGGTTGATGATCGCGCCGGGAACCGACCCGGGCGCATTCGTTATCGCGACCGGCAAATGAATCCCGACGCCGTGCAGGATGACGGTAAGGTACCCCGACCATCCCACCGCAACGGCCGCCGCGGCGACCGCGTACTCGAGCACCAGGTCCCATCCGATGATCCAGCCGACCAGCTCGCCCATCGTCGCGTACGAATATGAATACGCGCTGCCCGCCACCGGGATCATCGCTGCAAACTCCGCGTAGCACAGCGCCGCCATCGCGCACGCGAATCCCGACACCACGAACGAGAGCACGATTGCGGGCCCGGCGTATCTTGCCGCGGCGACGCCGGTCAGCACGAATATTCCCGCACCGACGATCGCGCCGATCCCCAGCAGCGTGAGATCGAGCGCTCCCAGAGCCCGCTTGAGACCGCCCGAGCGCGAATCCGCTTCCGCCATCAAGGCCGCCGCCGGCTTGCGCCGGAAAAGTTGCGCCCGCAGTCCGGTACCGTCCATACCCGCTCCTACAGCTGCCCCGAGATTTGCGACGCCACGACTCGCGCCGCTTTCACCACGCCTGGTATCCGCCGTCCACCGAAATTACCGAACCCGTAACGTAGCTTGAAGCCGCGCTGGCAAGGAAGATCACCGCGCCGCGAATCTCATGCGGCAGCCCCAGCCGCTTCATCGGCGTAAACGCCTCCATCCGTCCCTTGTTCGCGGGCTTCGCGATTCCGCCTTCCGTGGCCTCGGTGGGAATCCATCCTGGCGCGATCGCATTGACCAGAATTCCATAGCCGGCCCATTCGACCGCCAGCTGACGCGTCAAATTCGCCAACGCCGCCTTGGTCGCCGCGTATGCCGACAGCCGGTACACCGAACTCGCCACCGACGCATAGATCGAAACCATGTTGATGATTCGGCCCGGCTGTCCGGTCTCGATGAGCCGGCGCGCGACGCGCTGTGCGAGCATCATCGGCGCGGTCAGATTCACCGCGATCGCTTCGTCCCATGCCTCGCGCTTGAAATTCTCGGCGCGCCCGGTCGGCGACACGCCCGCGTTGTTCACCAGGATATCCACGTCGCCAATCGCGGCAGACGCCTCGGCCATCACGCGATCGAGGTCCGCCTCGCGCGTCACGTCGGCGCCGATTCCGATCGCTTTGACACCGTGCGTCTTCGCAAGCTCGGCCGCAATTTGTGTGACGCGGTCCTTGCGCCGCGCGACCAGTACAACGTCGGCGCCTGCAATCGCCAGCGCCTTTGCGCATTCCACTCCCAACCCGGACGACGCGCCGGTTACCAGTCCGCGACGCCCGCGCAGAGAGAACAGCGATTCGAGCGAATCCATATTGAAGGATTCAGTCGCCGAAGACTTCGCCGGCGGCTTGTGCGGCGGCTGCGACTGCTCGATCGACATCGGCGCGCGAAATCCCATGATGCGTCACGGCGCGGAAAGACGTCGCCGCGCGCGGCGATATCAGCACCCCCCGCTGTTGCATCGCCGCCGCAAGACGCCGCGATGCGTCCGCGTCGCCGTCCACGTCGAACACGACCATGTTGGTCCGATTCGCGACCGGACGGACGTTCAGTCCCGCGACCAGCGCAAGTCCCTGCGCCAGCGCGCGCGCATTCTGATGATCTTCGGCCAGCCGATCGACCATCGTCGTCAGCGCGACGATTCCCGCCGCCGCGATTATTCCCGCTTGCCGCATACCTCCCCCCAACACTTTGCGGGTCCGGCGCGCACCGCCGATAAATTCGCGGCTCCCGCACAGAATCGATCCCACCGGACATCCAAGCCCCTTCGACAGGCAAAACGATACCGTATCCGCGCCGCTCGCGATTTCCCTCGGCGTCGTTTCCAGCGCAATCGCCGCGTTGAAGATTCGCGCGCCGTCAAGATGCAGCCGGATTTTTCGTTGATGCGCCGCCGCGGAAACTTCCGCCATGTGCGATAGCTTGATCGGCGCGCCGCCGCATCGGTTGTGAGTGTTCTCGATGACGACCAGTGACGGCTGCGCGAAGTGCTCGTCGGCCGGCGTCCCAAGCTCGCGCGCGAGCGCGTCCGCGTCGAGCTCGCCGTCGTCGGTATTGGCAACCGCTGCGAGCACGATGCCTCCCAGAGCCGACGCGCCGCCCGCCTCGTAAAGATTGGTGTGCGACTGCGAGCCGACTATCGCCTTGGTGCCGCGCGCGCAATGCGTCAGCATCGCGGCCAGATTGCCCATCGTGCCGCTCGGCACCAGCATCGCCGCCTCCTTCCCCATCATCGACGCCGCCATCGCTTCGAGCCGGTTCACGCTCGGGTCTTCGCCGTAAACGTCGTCACCCAGCTCGGCGCGCGAGATCGCCTCGCGCATCTCGGGCGTCGGCAACGTAACCGTGTCGCTGCGCAGATCGATCAAGACGCGATGCCCGTCGCGCGTGCCCTACTGCCCCGGCGGATAGAGCGTGGTGAAGTTTCCGCTGGTCGTATCGACGACCTCCACCGCGTTTTCCGTGGTGTCGGAGAAGTACAGTTGTTTGCCGTCGCTGGTGAGCGCGCAGCCCGAACCGATATGCCCGTTGACCAGCGTCAGTTTGGTTACGGTGTTGGCGGTGAGATCGATCTTGCGAATCGAATGATTGTCGGCGTCCAGCACGTAGAGCATCGTTCCGTCGGTGCATATCGCGCCGGGATTGTTGAACTGCGCTTCCAGCGCGGGACCGTCTTTGTCCCCTTCCGCGCCGGTGCCCGCAATCGTGCTGGTCTCCAGCGTCGAGATATCGATCTTGCGGATCACCTCGTTGCCGGTATCCGCGACGTAGATGGCTTTTTTGTCCACCGCGATTCCGCGCGGTCCGCTGAACTGTGACTTGCCTGGATTACCCTCGGTCTTCCCCGCCGCGCCCGGCTGTCCCGCGATCGTCTTGACCTTCATGTCGGCAAGCGTGATGCGCCGGATCGAGTTGTTGCCGCTGTCGGCTACGTACAGCGAGGTGCCATCGGTCGCGATTTGCGTGGGCAGGTTGAAATGCGCCGCCGAGCCGGTACCGTCTTCGGTGCCCCCGATATTCGCCGTCCCCGCAATCGTGGTGACCGTCCCGCTGCCGATATTAACCTTGCGGATGTCGGAATTGTCGGTGTCGCAAAGATAAAGATCCTGCCCGGAGATCGCCATCCCGTCCGGGCTGTTGAAGCGCGCCGAATCGCCGGCGCCGTCGTTGCTGCCTTGCTGGAAAAGTTTGCCGGCGACGATTCGGAGCGATTTCGACGCCGCATCGATCGCCTCGATCGTATTGTTGCGGCTGTTCGATACGTAAACCGCGTGGCCGTCGGTCGCCAGCCCGGCCGGGAAATCCAGCCTCGGTCCCGACTTTGCCTGGAGCCCTTGCAGCTCTTGCGCCATGGCGGACGCGCCCGCGACCAGCATCGCGGCTGAAACCGAAACCAGAATCACCTTGAACTTTGCGGAGACTGTCATTTGCGCGACCTCGCTGAATTTGTTGGCGTCATTCGCGTCGATTCGGGAATCTTGCCGCAACTCATGGAAAGATCGCCTTTACCACTTCGTCGATCGCGCGTTTGCTGTCCGCTTCGTCGGTCAGCGACCAGGTGACCGCGACGGTCGCGGCGCGCCGTGGCGCAATCCCCTGCCGCATCAGCTCCCCGGCGTAGATCAACAGGCGCGTCGAAACGCCCTCCTCCAATCCCGACGCCTTCAGATGACGCACCTTCTCGCCCAGCACCGCGAGCTGCAGCGCGATATCCTGTTCGACTCCCGCCTCGTGCGCGATAATCTCGACTTCCTTGTCCGCTGGCGGATACGTGAACTCGATCGTCACGAACCGCTGGCGCGTCGAATGCTTCAGGTTTTTCTGGATGCTCTGGTAGCCGGGATTGTACGAAATCACCAGCAGAAATCCCTTGTGCGCCTCGATCGTCTCGCCGCGCTTTTCTATAGGCAAAATCCGCCGGTGATCCGACAGCGGATGAATCAGCACCGTCGTGTCCTTGCGCGCTTCCACCACTTCATCCAGGTAACAAATCGCGCCGCGCCGCACCGCCTGCGTCAGCGGACCGTCAACCCACACCGTCTCGTCCGCCTGGATCAGGAAGCGGCCCACCAGGTCGCTGCCGGTCAGATCCTCGTGACACGCAACCGTTATCAGCTCATTGGGTCCGTCGGCCAGCGAGGACAGCTGATGCGCCATGTGCTCGACGAAGCGCGTCTTGCCGCACCCTGTCGGTCCTTTAAGCAGCACGGGCAGGCGGGCTTTGTACGCGGCGGTGAAGATTTCCACTTCGTCGTCAATCGGCAGGTAAAACGGCGCCGCAGCCGGATCGAGATGGCGTACCTCGGGTCCTTCGGCCTGCAGCCTCGTGTCGAACTTCTTTAACTCAATCACCATCGCTTCCTTCTGGGCGGACGATTTGACTCGTCAAGGCGCGATTCTAAGAGACTTTTGCGCAACCATTCAAGGCAAACCCGCGCCCCGAAATGCCCCTCTCTCAAAATCGCTCAGCCCTGCCGACGCTGATAGCTCGCCGTACCGTCGCGATTATCCTTGACCTCGTAGCCGCGCCGCTCGATTTCCTTGCGCAGTTCATCGGCCAGTTGAAAGTCTTTCGCCTTGCGAGCCGCCGTTCGATTGTCGATCAATTGCTGCACGTCCGCCGCGATCGAGGCCGCGTGCGCCGACTCGCGATGCTTTCCCAAGTCGAGTCCCAGCACCGCGTCGAGCGCTCGCAGTGTCGGCCACGCCCGGAAATCCTTGCGCCGGTATGATTCCGCGATCAGTTCCAGAGCCACCGCCAGAGCCTGCGGCGTGTTCAGATCGTTGTTAATCGCGCCATGGAAGCGCTCGTAGTACTCCGCCGCCCATCCCGCCGCCTCGACCCCGTCCGCCGCCGCGTCATCCGGCACGCTGCGCGCGAACTCCCGAAAATAATCGAGATTGCTCTGCGCCGCACGGATCGCGTCGTCGTTGAACGCAATTTCGGAACGGTACTTCGCGCCGTAACAGAAGATCCGAAACGCCTGCGGATCGATCCCCAGCGGCCCAAGATCGCTCAGCAGCGGGAACTTGCCCGCGCTCTTGCTGATCTTGGCCCCCTCTCTGCCGACCAGGAACGCGTTGTGCACGAAGTACCGCGCGAACGGCTTGTGCGTGGCGCTTTCAGATTGCGCGATCTCGTTCTCGTGATGCACCGGGATGTGATCGATGCCGCCGGTGTGGATGTCGATAGTCTCGCCCAGGTATTTCATCGCCATCGCCGAGCACTCGATATGCCAGCCCGGATAGCCGCGTCCCCACGGACTCTCCCATTGCATCAGATGGTCGGGCTGGTCGAGCACCCACAGCGCGAAATCGTGCGGGCTATGCTTGTCGGCCGAATGCTCGAGGCGCTGCGTCGCGCTCTGCTCGTCGAGGCTCTGGCGCGAGAGCCGCCCGGCCCGCTTGCTCCCGCGATACTTCTCGACGTCGAAGTAAACGCCGCTTTTCGTGACGTACGCGAATCCCGCGTCGATAATTCTCGCGCTAAGCGCGATCATGTCGCCGATATGATCGGTCGCGCGCGACCACACCTGCGGCGGCTCGAGATTGAGCGCGGTGCAATCGCGCCGGAACTGCTCGAAATAATAGTTCGCGACTTCCAGTGGCGTTTTCCCTTGCGCCCGCGCGGTTTTCTCGACTTTGTCCTCGCCTTCGTCCACGTCCCCCGTCATGTGGCCAACGTCCGTCACGTTCATCACGTGGCGCACCTGGTAGCCGTTGAACTCCAGCGCCCTGCGCAGACTGTCCACGAACACGTACGCGCGCAGATTCCCAAGATGCTGCGGCAGATAGACCGTCGGCCCGCATGAATACAGCGTCACCGCGGGCGGCTTGAGCGCCTGAAATTCCTCGACCGCGCGGTTCAGCGAATTGAAAATGTAAAATGGCTTCACGAATGCAAGCGTATAGCTTACCGTGCGCTCGCGATCTCGAACAACCCGCCCCCCGCTAACGGTTCTGTCCGGAATCGCCCAAATCCGGACACCTCGCAGCTCAAAACCGGACATTGCCCGAAATCCCTCATTCTGGACGCGGCTGCGATAGGTGAACTAGCGTGCCGTGGTATCGTGATTTGTGCGAGGGGGCCAAAGTGATTGACGCATTCAATTCGCAACCGAAGACGATTGGTGAATTGTTGGGCAACGAAGCGAAGCTGCTCGTCCCAACGTTTCAACGCCCGTACAGTTGGGAAAAGAGGCATGTTGAAGCCTTTTGGAACGACATCATTAAGCACAATGAAAAAGAACCGACAACTAAGTATTTTTTAGGCCCGATTGTTCTCCTCTTCAAAGCCAACACGATAGAGATTCTCGACGGTCAACAACGGCTTGCTACGGCAACCATTCTGTTCAGCGCTCTCCGCGATGCGAGCCGAGATTTGAAAATCTTGGATGCTCAGAATTTCGCGAGAGACATTCAAGTCCAATTGATTCTTCGAGAAGACCCCGAAACAGAAGACTCATTTTCACTCGAAATGGGGGTGATGGACTTTTTGTACTTTAAGGAAGTCGTTCAGACTCAATCAGAGCCACCAGTCGTGAAGAAGGCGGCGGTTCGTTCGCATCGCAATATCAGAAAGGCCCAACAATTTCTATGTGACGCAGTGAAATCACAGATTGCGGGATTGGACCCCGCAGAATCCTTGGCCAAACTCAAAAAGTTGGTGAAGCTATTTCGCAACCTTGTAATGGCTTGCATCCCTGTAAACTCTGAGGAGCAGGCATTCCAAATATTCGAGACGTTAAATGATCGTGGACTGCGCCTATCAGTACCAGACTTGCTTCTGAATTATCTGATGAAAATGGCGAGTCCAACGGAAAGACCTCAAATACGCCAATATTGGAATGACATGCTGACGAAGATGGGCAGACGGGACATAAATCGGTTTCTACGTCATCTATGGGTGTCCAAATATGGCGATCTTAAAAGCGAAGATTTGTTCAGCGCTCTCAAGAAAAACATCGAACAGACGAAGGTGAACAGTATCCAATTTACGCGTGACTGCTCAGAGGAGTGCAACAATTATGTTCAACTTATCGAGATACGTGATGAAGGCGACCTCAAGGAAGCTGCGCCATACCTGCGCAATCTGATTCGCGAACTCGACATGCAAGCAGCGTTACCTCTTTTGTTGTCTGCCTATACCCGGCTAAAAGCAAAAGACTTGTTGAAACTAATTCAGTTGATTCTGGTTTTTGTGACCCGCTACTCGGTCATTGTCAGCCTCGATCCGTCCGGCTTGGAAACCGTATTGTTTTCATTAGCAAGAGATGTTCGGAGCAGATTGAGTGATGGTTCGTCCGTGCAGGCTTGCATGAAGCATGTGAAACAAACGCTCATCAAGGGAGCGCCAGCGGATGATCAATTGTTGGTAGCAGCATCAGATTTGGACGTGGCAGAGGATCACGCTACGTATTTGATCGGACAGATCGCCGCTTTCATGGAGTCCAGCACGAAAGAGGTGAAACCCCACGAAGTGAATGTCGAGCATATTTTCCCGAAGAGTCCAGGTGCCGAATGGCCAGACGCCGAAGAACTGGAACCTTATCTTTGGCACTTGGGTAATTTGACGAATTTAGGGAAGCGTCTGAATACTGGCGTGGCGAACCGGGGATATGCGTTCAAACGGAAGATTTACGAGCAGAACTCTGAACTAAAAATGGCTCAACGCGTGGCGAAGGAATATTCCAAGTGGAACGCCGCCGCGATTAAAGACCGCGCTCAGAAACTTGCGCCGATGGTTACGAAGATTTGGAATTTCGATAATCCATCGCATGTCTGACGCTTGCTAGACTGATCGGCCCGCTTCGCGTAATCCAAGCGAGCGCAGCCACGACTGTTATTCAGCCAGTTTGACTTCAGAGATCACTATCTTGTCGTCGAGCGTGCTGGCCTGCCCCCCTAAAGCCCAGCATCATCCGGATAGAGCGTTGTTTTTCTATGCTATCTGGAAGCGATACTGCAACAGTTGGCGTCGATTCTTTGGGTGTGGTTGAGACTGTGGCCGAATGATGCCAGTACCGGCAAATCAGGACACTTTGTTTCTGAAATCCGGACACTCGCCGAATCCACGCCCGAATTAGGACAGTACCCCCGCTAACGCTCCGGCACCGCATCCCCCTTCAACTTGCCGCGCGCATCGCGTGCGGATCGCGACGCCGCGATCCGCTTGTACTGCCGATCCGCCAGCCACGCGTACGGCGGGAGGTACCACAGGTACGCCAGGTAGCCCCGCAGCCCGCGCTGCCGCCGGAGTATTTCGTTGATCGCACGCGCGCCGCGGTACACGCGCCCGCTCTCGTCCACCGCGTGCAATTCCTCGAGCAGATTTTCCAGCGTCAACCCGGGAAACTGCGCGCGCACTTCTTCGCGATGAAGATCGAGCGGCTCCATCGCTCCCGAGTTGTCCAATTGCATGATTCCGTCGACACTCGCGCGGCACATCTCGCACGAGCCGTCGTACAAAATCTTAAGTTTGCCCGGCGACGCGTTGCCGTTACCAACTGCTCGCTCGCCCGCGCTCATCGCGATCGCCCCTTGGGGGTCAGCGCCTGGACAACCTCGGATTCGCATTCATCCGCTGCCGCCTCGCGTTCTCGTTGATGATTCGCCATTCGTAACCGTCGAGCAGCGACATCCATCCCGCTTCGACCGTATTCGACGACTTGGCCAGCGTCGTCCACAGCAGTTGGCCGTCGGAAAATTTCTTCACCGATACGACGTCCGCCTCGGTCGAGTCGCCGGTCGCATGCTGGTAGGTTTCGATCACGCGCACCGGCTCGAGGTATGGAAAATATTTCAGCAGCGCCTTGCGCAGCGCCACGTCGAGCGCGTGCACCACGCCGACGCCCGACGCCGCTTCGGTTTCCTCGACGTTGCCGATTCGGATTACGACCGTCGCATCGACCGTCATCCTGCCTTCGTGCACGTCGTCGATCACGCGCCGCCGCACGATCTCGAACGGCGCCACGTAGTCGCTCGAACCGCGCAGCTTGGCCAGTTCGCGCGACGCCTGCGGCGGTTCCGCTTCGTAAAAGTCTGGCTGACGTTCTGTGTTCATCCGGCTTACCCGCAATTTCCGGTGATACTTCCACTTTGATTATCAATAGCGACAGCGCGGCTTTCAAGGACGAGCGGACTTGCCATAATGGTTGACACGTGACTCGCGTGCGCTGACGATGCGCGCGCGACAAAATCGCAATGATCGCCAAAACCGGTAATTCATGAACATCCTCGACCGATCTGATTCGCCGCGCCCTTCCTCTCCGCGATTGTTCCCCTTCCCTCGAGGCAAGGGGCCGGCAGCCAGGTTGTGGATGGCCGTCGCAGTCGCCGCCAGCGCAATCT